>ERZ857745.12-NODE-12-length-262293-cov-26.601518_pt1 | contig 262293 bp, 260 predicted proteins | sample MGYA00519699_ERZ857745 | MGnify/ENA primary metagenome ERZ857745 (study PRJEB31778, sample SAMEA3449357) | human gut metagenome | biome: human gut; feature: human-associated habitat; material: faeces | place: United Kingdom | collected 2010/2012 ... | reverse complement strand
GATTTGAAGAATATACATATAAGAGTCAGAATTACAAAATAAAAACAGAAGTAATAGTAAAACCAAATGGTGGAAGATATAATAATGATACCAAAAATTTTACAGAATATGTAGATAATGGAGTTAAACTAGGAAATGTAATAACATTTAGTTTATTTAAAAGAGATAATCATGCATTCGAAGGATTAAAAAATAGAAGTGGAACAAGTTATACTGCAGATACAGTAATAACAGATGATGTAACACTTACTGCACAATGGTATGAATATTGTGTTAATAAAACATTAAAATCAACATCATGTTCTGAAACATGTGGTGGAGGAAACATCATAAATCATTATGTTGACACTAAATATTTAGATTATAAATGTCCAGATGAGGCAACATCTACATCTTGCAATACTCAACAATGTTATGTGGAGTGTTCTCAAACTACTGAGACATGGCAATGTGAAAGACAGGATCCTAAAAATACATATTGTCAAAAAAGGCATTATAAATATGATGTTGCAACAGGCAAACAATGTGACAGATGGTGGACTGAAGACAGGTGTACATGTACAGATGGTGGATCATCAGGAGGTTCATCAGGTGGATCATCAGGAGTGTGTATTAGTAAAGTATCAAAACAATTAAAATTTGAATGTGACTGTTATATTGGTGACGGAATTCCTATGTTAATATGGTATGATGATAAATATTGTTATTGTTGTAGAAAAGGGTAACAAAAATAAAAGCGACTATAAAAAGTTGCTTTTATTTTGCTCTAAAATTTAATATATAATTGTAAAACTTAAAAAAATATTTTATAATTTAATTATGATAAGGGTTGGTAAAATGAATAAGAAAGGTCAAGCTTTAGTTGAATTTATAATTATACTTCCAGTAATCATATTCATAATTATGCTACTAGTAGATTTTATGACAATTTTTTCATATAAAAATAAATTGGAATCAAATATGAACAATGTAACTATTCTTTATAAAGAAAACAAAATAGATGAAATAAATCAAATTACCAACAACAAATTTACTTATCAAATAAAAGATAATTATACATATTTACAAATAACCGAAGATTATAAAACAATAACCCCTGGTTTATCACTTGTTTTAGGTAATCCTTATGTAATAAAATGTGAAAGGGTAATATTAAATGAACAATAAAGGTCAAAGTTTAGTTATATTTATAATAATTATTCCCGTAATATTTATTGTTTTTAGTTTTCTCTATGATTATGCTTATATAATTAATAGTCAAAATAAATATGAAAATGTTACTAGAACAATTCTAAATAGTACTCTTGAAGAAGATAAAATAATTGATTTATATAAGCAAAATGGTTATAAAGTAGATGATTTTAAGTACAAAAAAGAAAATGATAAAATATACATTCAAAACAGTTATAAAATAAAAAGTGTATTTGGTAATATAGTTAATTTAAAAAATTATACAGTTAGTATAAATTATGTTGTTATTAATTCAAATAATGGTATAATTATAGAAGATAATAAAGGGGACATTTAATATGGCTAGAGGTAAAATTGTATGTTTCTATGGTGGAAAAGGCGGAGTTGGTAAAACAACAACTCTTTTATCACTTGCCGGAACACTTTCTAAATTAAATAAAAAAGTTTTAATTGTTGATTTAGATTTAACTAATGGAGCAATTGCTATATCTCTAAATAGAGAAGCAAACAAAACTATATTTAATTTTGTTGAAGATTATATAAACAATAAATATAATGATTTAGATAAATATATTACCAAATATGATGAAAACATCTCATTTGTGGCAAGCCCAAAAGATCCTAGATACGCAAGTAGAATTGATGTTAAATATATAGATATCTTACTCGAAAAAAGTGTATATAATTATGATGTTGTATTAATAGATACCCCAAGTATACTTAATGAGATAAGTGTTTATAGTTTGGATAAAAGTGATGTAGTTTACCTATTAACTACAAACGATTGTGTTTCTCTTAAAAATATAAAAAATCTAGTAAATTTATTTATAGAAAACAATTTAGATAAGTATAAAATAATTCTTAATAATAGTTTTATACCTAATAAAGATTATTTCAGTAATTATGATATCAAAAATATTATAGGCCATAATGTTGATTATGTAATCAGTTCCAGTTTTCATGTAAATAACTTAGATGAATTAGTTGTTAATGGAGAAATTATAACTTATAAATATTCTAAATTTAAAGATGAAAAAATATTTAAATTAATAGCTAATGAGATTATAGGAGGTAATAAAGATGAGTAGTTCATTATTAAAATCTTTTAATTTTAATAAAGATAAAGAATTAGTAAATAGTGTTCTAACAGATTATGATGCCTTTCCTGATAAGAAACTATTAGATAAATTAAGAAAAATAATTATCGAGAGATTGGTTGATACTGAGATTCCTGAAGGTGTTAATTTAAATGAATTTATTGATGATGAAATAGATAAATGTTTAGAAGGTTATGATTTAACTAATGTTGAAAGAAATCATATTTATAATTTAATAGAAGATGAAATTAGTGGTAATGGGCCATTAAGTGAACTATTAAAAGATGACAATATCAGTGAAATAATGGTTAATGGGCCAAAAGATATATATGTTGAAATAGATGGTAAAATAGTTAAAGATACCAGTGTTTCATTTATAAATGATGATCATATTATTAGAACAATTCAAAGATTAATCGGACCTCAAGGAAGAACTATTGATTCTTCTAGTCCTATGGTTGATTCAAGATTAAAAGATGGATCTAGAATTAATGCTGTTATACCTCCATTATCAGTTAATGGACCTGTTATAACTATTCGTAAATTTAAAAGAAACATGACTAAAATAGACGATTTTTTAAGAGTAGGTAGTTTAACTAATGAAATGGCTATTTTCTTAGAGGGTGCTGTCAGAGGTAAATTAAATATAATTGTATGTGGTGGAACTGGTAGTGGTAAAACAACACTTTTAAATGTACTTAGCTCATTTATTGGCAATGATGAACGTATTATTACCATTGAAGATGCTGCTGAATTAAAATTAGAACAAGAACACGTTATAAGTTTAGAAACAAGAACAATGAATTATAACAATAATAAAATAGTAACAATAAGAGATCTTGTTATAAATGCCTTAAGAATGAGACCGGATCGTATAATCGTTGGAGAGTGTCGTGGTAAAGAAGCGTTTGATATGCTACAAGCGATGAATACTGGTCACGAAGGTTCATTAACCACATTGCATGCCAATGGTTGTTCAGATGCATTAAATAGATTAGAAACAATGGTTTTAATGAGCGGCATTGAAATCCCTATAAGAGCAATAAGACAATATATTGAAAACGCAATAGACATTGTCATAAACATCGAAAGATTGCATGATGGCAAAAGAAAAATAACCAATATATCGGAAGTAGTTGGTTTTGAAAATGATACGATTAAATTAAATACTATATTTGAATACAGACTAAATGGTTTAACTAAAGCTGGAGAAGAAAACGGTGAATTTATTAAATGTAAAAAGAAACCATCTGTATATAAATTATTAAAATCAAGAGGAATAAATGATTTAGATTTAATATTTAAATAGAAAGGAAATTATAATATGTTATTAAATATACTGATTAAATTTATATTTATTTTATGTTTAATATGGATTATTTATTATACAATTAGATTAAATAGAACTCTAAAATTAAGTAATAAAATAAATAAATATACTATAAAAAATAATAATAACACAACTAGTTTAGGTGATAGCCTCTTAAAGTTATACCTAAACATTAAGCAAAGTATAATTAAAGTACTAGAAAAATCAGTATATTTTAAAAATAAAGCAAAAAATTTTAATAAATATTCTTATAAAGATTACAACGGTTTATCAATTATAGCTACTAAATTTTGTATATCAATTGGAAGTGGAATTCTTTATATACTTTATAGTTTATTTGAAAATAATTTAAATTTTATGTTTTTAATTTTAATAATATTTTTAAGTTATTACGCTTATAATATTATTCTTAATATTGTTTATAAAAAACGTACTAAGCATATTGAACAAGATTTATTAAAAGCAGTAGTTATAATGAATAATGCCTTTAAATCAGGATATAACATTACTCAAGCAGTTGATATGGTCGTTAAAGATTTATCAGGTCCAATTAAAGAAGAATTTTCTAAAATAAGTTATGACTTAGAATATGAGTTAGATTTAAAAGATGTTTTTGATAGATTCTATGAACGTGCTAAAATAGAAGATATTAAGTATATAACTAGCACATTATCATTGCTTAATTTAACTGGTGGAAATCTAGTTGGAGTTTTTACTAATATTGAAAATTCATTTACTAACAACAAAAGATTAAAAGATGAATTAAATAGTATGACAGCATCATCAAAATTAGTTTATTATTGTTTACTTACTATGCCAATTTTATTAACTGGTATACTACTATTAATTAGTCCTGATTACTTTGCACCATTACTTACGACCTCATTTGGTTATTTAATAATTTTACTTATAATTATATTATATATAAGTTATATATTAATTATAAAAAGAATATTGAGGATTGATTATGAATAATTTAGTAGATAAAATTTATACAAAAGAACATATAGAAAGAATAAATAGAAAAAATAAACTATTTGGTTTATCAAAAAATTATAATGTTGTTGAATTATTATTAATTAACTTAATAAGTACCCTATTTATTTTTCTAATACTTATATTATTAAAAACTAATTTTATAGTATCATTAATAATTTCATATCTATATTTTATATTAATTGAATATTTATTTTTTGATTATAGACTAGCTAAAAGAGCAAGAAAACTAGAAAAAGAATCATTATTTTACTTTCAAATTCTTAGTTTAAACATTGAATCTGGTAATAATCTAGCTAAAGCAATTGAATTAACAAGTAACAATATCAATAGTGATCTATCAAACGAATTTATTAAAGTGTTAGATGATGTATCTTTAGGAAAAAGTTTAAATGAAGCCTTAGATGATTTAAAATACCGAATTCCTTCTGATACTGTAAATAATATTATTTTAAACTTAATAGAATCAAATATTTATGGAAGTAATATAGTTGAATCATTAAGTAATCAATTATCTTATTTATCAGATAAAATCTTATTAGATACTAAAGCCAAAATAAATAAGATGCCCATTAAAATAAGTTTAGTAAGTGTATTTATATTTATTCCATTAATTTTATTAATTATTTTATCACCATTAATAATTAATATTGTTAATAATAATTAAGTCAATATTTTAAAATTTACTAAGTTTTTATTAAACTTAGTCTTTTTTTGCATAAATATTTACTACTTTCATACATTTTAAATGAAAGGAAAATGGTATGGAAAAAAAAGAGATAATAAGTAGCATCTCAACTTGGGGAAATGGAGAAATTTATTTAGGCGTTGTTGGAGCAGTTAGAACAGGTAAATCTACATTTATTAAGAAAGTGATAGAGAATTTTATTGTACCCAATATTGAAGATGAAGATTTAAAGAAAAGATGCATAGATGAAGCACCACAATCGGCTCCCGGCAAAACTATTATGACCATGGAACCTAAGTTTATTCCATCATCAGGAGCAAATATTAAAATAGATGAATTTAAAACAAATGTTAAACTTATTGATTGTGTTGGCTATGTAATTAAAAGTGCAAATGGATATGAGGATGAATTAGGAAATCCTCGAATGGTTAAAACACCTTGGTATGACGAAGAAATTCCTTTTATGGAAGCTGCTGAGATTGGAACTGAAAAAGTCATAAAAGATCATGCTACCATCGGAATCGTTATGACAACTGATGGCTCATTTGGTGAGTTTACTAGAGGAGAAATAACCAGTACTGAAGAAAAAGTTATAACTGAACTTAAAATGATTAATAAACCATTTATTGTTGTTTTAAATACGACTCATCCTGAGAAAGAAGAAACTAGAAATTTAGCTAAAAGTTTAACTGATAATTACGATGTTCCTGTTCTTCCTGTCAATGTAGATAAAATGACAGAATTAGATATGTATGAAATTTTAAAAACTGCCCTATATGAATTTCCAATTTTAGATATTGAAATTAATATTCCATCATGGGTTCATAGTTTAGCAAATAATCATCCAATTAAAGAGGAATATCTAACAAAATTAAGAGAGAGTATGGACGGAATAAGCAAACTTAAAGATGCTGAAAATATAATTAATTATTATAAAGATAGTAAATATATATCTAAAGCCTATATATCTAATGTCAACACATCTAATGGTGTTGTAACTTTAAATTTAGATTCATCAAATGAATTATATAATGAAACATTAAAAGAACTTCTTGGCGGAATATCATTAACCAAAGGTAATTTACTTAAAATATTTATGGATTACTCAAGCGGCAAAGATGAAATATCCAGTGTTAAAGATGCTTTAAAAATGGCTAAAGCAACAGGATATGGTATTGTTTATCCAAGCTTATCAGATATGAAACTATCTACTCCAGAAATTATTAAGCAAGGTTCTAAATATGGTGTTAAGTTAAAAGCCCTAGCAAGTTCAATTCACTTAATGAAAGTTGATGTAGAAAGCACATTCGAGCCTATAATTGGAACTGAAATGCAAAGTAAAGAATTAATAAACTATATAATGAAGGATTATGAAAAAGATCCATCAAGCATTTGGAAAAGTGAAATATTTGGTCGAAGTTTAGATGTCATTGTTAAAGAGGGAATAGAAGCTAAATTATCAATGATGCCAGAAGCAACTAGATATAAATTATCTAACACAGTAACTAAGATAGTTAATAAAGGATCAAATAATTTAATAGCTATAGTTTTATAAAGATAACATTTTAAATTGTTGTCTTTTTTTAATAGTGAAACTTAATATATTTGTAATATTAAAGTGATATAATTAATTAAGAACATGAATTTATTTTCTATACTAAAAAACATATGATATATTTATACTAGATAATTAAAGGAGTCTAAAAATGATAAAATTAAACGAAAGCGATACGCTTGCTATTAAGATTGAAAATTATAATAAGGAATTTGATGGAAAATATTTTCTTTTTATAAAAACTGAAGATTTTAGTGAAAAATATGGTAGTACTACCTCTAAAAAATTATTTAGAGCCAAACTAATTGATTCCATTAATAATGTAGATTTTAACACTATTAACAATTCGGAATATGTAAAAAAAAATTTAATCATATGGGAAGAAAGATTTTATCCTTTTCATGGTCATGAAACATATGATGATGCAGAGAAAAATCGAAAAACGATATTTTACCCGGATGAATATAATTATTTATACTCTTATATATTTGAACTAAATATTACCAAAAAAGATTTAGATAAATTTACGTACTTAGGTAATTACAAAGTTGACTTACCAAAAGAACTGATTCCTTCATGGCCCAGAACTATACATATAAATAAAGATAAAGAAAAAGATTTTATATCAAGCTTAATAGATAGTTATTGTAGATTTAATTTGAGAAAAAGTATTTTTTTCACTGAAGAAGGAATAGAAAAGTATAAAAAAATGGGTGAATTTGTTAAATATGTATCTAACACTAAACCAAAAGAGTTTAAAAGAGATTAATATTTAGATAATTTGATAATTTTGTTAAGTAAAATCATATATTTTTTTAAAAAATAGCCCTTTTTTATTGCATTTTGTCCCTAGTTTTGGTAAATTTTATTTGTAGGGTAATTTGCCTTATAAAATTATTAAAATAGGAGGAAGTCAAAATGACTAAACAAGAATTAGTAGAATTTATTGCTACTGAAGCAAATATGAGTAAAGCTGAAGCTCTAAGAGCATTAGATGCAACACTTGCTGGTATTACTGAAGCATTAAAGAAAGGTGGCAAAGTTTCATTAGTTGGATTCGGAACATTTGCTGCTAAAGAAAGAGCTGCTAGAGAAGGAATTAATCCATTAACTAAAGAAAAAATTAAAATTCCTGCTAAAGTTGCTCCAACATTTAAAGCTGGAAACAAATTAAAAGACGCTTTAAATTAATTTGTTAAAGAAGCCCCGTGCTTCTTTTTTTGTTATATTTAAAAATGTGGCTATAATTATTGTAGCCACATTTTATTACATTAATTATTTAATGTAATATTATCAGAACTATAATTTTATGTTCTGACAATATTATTATAACCATTTAAATATATTTTATACACGTTTTAATATCAAATTAAATTTAATATTTACTATTATTTGTTTTTTTTCTATAATAAATTAGATAAATATTTAAGGAGGTCCTATGATATATTTAGATTATGCTTCGGCAACCCCGGTTGATAAAAATGTATTAGATTGCTATGTAAATGTTACAAATAACTATTATGGTAATCCGAACTCTAATCATGATATGGGAAAAATGGCTAAAAAAGTTATTGATGAAGCTAATAAAAAAATTGCCAATATTTTAAATGTTAATCCCGATGAAATAATTTATACAAGTGGTGCTACTGAAAGTAATAATCTAGCGATATTAGGTGCATCTTATCGATATAAAAATTTTGGAAATCATATTTTAGTTAGTAGTCTTGAACATAATTCAGTAATGAGTTCTTGTTTACGTTTACAAGAAGAAGGTTATGAAGTAGAAATAATTCCAGTTAACAAAGATGGAATAGTTGACATAGATGTTTTAAAGAGTATGATTAGACCAACAACTATTTTAGTATCAGTAACTTCTGTCGATTCAGAGCTTGGAATAAAACAACCTATTGAAGAAATTGGAAAGCTTTTAAAAAATTATGATCATATTGTTTTCCATACTGACGCATCCCAAGCAATTGGTAAAATTAATATAGATATTCAAAATGCTGATTTAGTAACTATTGCTCCGCATAAATTTTATGGGTTAATGGGAATCTCTATTTTAGTAAAAAGAAAAAATATCGAGTTAAAACCTCAGATATTAGGTGGAAAATCAACAACTGTTTATCGTAGTGGTACTCCTAATACCAATTTAATTGCGAGTACGGCGGTTGCAATTGAAAAAGCATATAAAAATTTAGATGAAAGATATAAATATGTTAAGGAACTTCATGATTATTTAATTGACTTATTAAAACAAAATAAAGATGTAATTATTAATAGTACTGCAAATAGCTTGCCTTATACAATTAATATAAGTGTTAAGAAAATTAAATCAGTTCTTTTTGTTGATAAATTAAATCAAAATGGAGTAATGGTTTCAAGTAAGACTAGTTGTTGTCCAATAATGACGCCTTCAAAACTAGTGTATGCACTAACTAAAGATAAAGGAAGAGCTAGTTCATCAATTAGAATTAGTTTATCTTATTTAACAACTAGAGAAGAAATAGATGAATTTATAAAAATATTTAATAAAGTATATGAAGAGGTTAAAAATGGAGAAGTATAAAGAAATAGAAAGAAGCATTATAACAACATATCGTAAAGAAATATGGTCTAAATTTGTTAAAGCCGTTTCTGATTATAAATTAATTGAAGAAAATGATAATGTCATGGTTTGTATTAGTGGAGGAAAAGATTCATTTTTACTTGCGAAGTGTATTCAAGAATTACAAAGGCATGGCAACGTTAAATTTAATGCTCATTATGTTGTTATGGATCCTGGTTATAATGAATATAATCGTAATTTTATATTAGATAACGCAAAAATATTAAATATTCCATTAGAGATGTTTGAAAGTGATATTTTTGATGTAGTTGCTAATGTGGATTCAAAAAGTCCTTGCTATTTATGTGCAAGGATGCGTAGAGGATATTTATATAATCATGCTAAAGAGTTAGGATGCAACAAAATTGCGTTAGGTCATCACTTTGATGATGTTATTGAAACGACTCTTTTATCAATGTTTTATGGAGCCGAAATTAAAACAATGATGCCTAAATTGCATTCTGATAATTATGAAGGAATAGATTTAATTAGACCACTATATTTAGTTAAAGAAACATCTATTATTGCTTGGAAAAATTATAACGAATTAACTTTTATAAATTGTGCATGTCGTTTTACAGAAGGTTGTTCCTTAATAAATGATGGAACAAGTAAACGTAAAGAAATGAAAGAACTAATTAAAAATTTACGTAAAATTAATCCAAGTGTTGATGCTAATATTTTTAAAGCAATGGATAATGTTAATATGAATTGTATACTTTCTTGGCACAAAGATGGAGTAAATCATTCATTTTTAGATGATTACGATAAAAAATAATCTAGTTTTTTAATATTCATTATTTCACAAAAGAAGATATGATTATTATAATTTAAAAATATTTTATTTAAGGAACTGTCTATTTTAGTAACGGTTCCTTTTATATTTTTAGTATATCCATTATCGTAAATAGTAAATTCTAAAGGTATTTTATTAATTAATGATTCTTTAATTAAATTTTCAAACTCATTTATTTGTTCTTCTGATAAAGTAGGTTTAACTATTCTAGATTTTTCTTTAACTATCATATTCATTATATAGTTGCCGTTAATAACTGAATTAAAAGGAGCCCATTTAATCGCGTTTCGATTAGGCATTGTGATCACCTATCTTCCCATTACGCATTCTAATAGTAGAATCTTCAAGTAAGCTAGATGCTTTCAAAATCATATTAGCACCATATTTGATATTAAGTTCATCTATAACAATTTCACCATTTTTGTTTGTTTTTTCTTCTTCATATGATTCAAATATATTAAGTTGAATTCCGGTATCATCAGATAATCTACCAAAAGAAATTGAAACTTTTCTAATTGGCATATATTCTTCATAATATTTATCGAACATGTTTAAGCAGATATCAGCTATTTCATCTTCTTTAAAAGTACTAGTATCTAGCCTAGTTACGTGATAAAAACCACCACCAGTTTCCTTAGAGTAACCGATTCCTAAACCAATTGAAGAAGTTTGTTTATGAGCCGTTCTTAATCTTCTAACTAAAACACTTATCATTTCTCTTATAATAAGAATTATGTTATTTTGATTATAATCTTTAAATAAAATTTGACTATGACTAATTGAATTTTCTTTTGGAATATAATTATTAAAATCACTTATTCTAGCGTTATCAATCCCATTAGCATGCTCCCATAGTTCAAGACCAATAATACCATATTTATCTTTTAATTTATTTTTATCATATTTGCCAATATCTCCTACTGTATAAAGACCTAGCTTATTTAAATTACGTTCCATGCGTGGCCCAATGCTCCACATTTTTGATAGGGGAGTGATAGACCATAATTTAGTTTTAACATCATCATAAGTCCATTTAGCAATGTTATTTTGAACGTGTTTAGCTTCAATATCCATTGAAATTTTAGCAAGTAATATATTTGGGCCAATTCCGGCAGTTGTAGTAAGTCCAGTTCTTTTCTTTATGTCATTTATAATAGTTTGGGCAAGTTCATAATCAGTCATATTATACATATGAAGGTAATTAGTAACATCCAAAAACACTTCATCAATTGAGTAAACATGAATATCTTCTTTAGCAACATACTCTAAATAAATACTTAAAACCTCACGGCTTTTTTGAATATATAAGCTCATACGAGGCGGTGCTTTAAATATTTTAATGTTTTTAGGTAAATCATAGGCTCTTCCTCTAGATGGAACTCCTAAATTTTTTAAAAAAGGCGTAACTGCCAAAGTAATAGCGCCATTTCTAGTTGGATCACAAACAACTAGAGCAGTAGTAAATGGATCAAGACCTCTTTGAATACATTCAACAGAAGCAAAAAAACTTTTTAAGTCAATTGCAATAATATTTCTATTTGAATATAAATTATTTTTCATTAGACATTTCTCCTTATGAGAATATATTAAAACAAATGTTTGTATATATCTAGTGGAAATAATTGGCAAAAATAAAAAAATAAAACTTATAACTTTAATTATAGATAGAATTACTTAAACTATTTATGTTTTTATTTGCTATAATATTAATTAGTTAGAAAGAAGGTATTTATTATGTATGCTAATATTTTAGTTGAATATGGTGCTAAAGCCCTAGATCAAACATTTACTTATATTATTCCTGATATCTTAAAAGATAATTTAAAAGTTGGAATGAAAGTAAAAGTTCCTTTTAGAAATACCTTAATTAATGGATTTGTCTTAGAAATAACTAATAATTGTAATAACAGTAATTTAAAAGAAATAGCAAGTATTACTGATGAATACTTTTGCTTAAATAAAGAGTTATTAGAGCTTGGTAAAACATTAAAAGAATTAACCCTTTGTTCTCTTATTCAAGCATATCAAGCAATGCTTCCATCTTCAATGAAAATAAAAACAATTAAAAGTAGTTATCAAAAATATGATGAATATTTAGAATTAATAAATAAAGATACTGCTATTAATTATACTAACAATAATAAAAGAAGTATTAAACAAATTGAACTACTTAATAGACTTTTAAATAATGAAAAAATCTTAAAAAAAGAATATAGTTTAGATATAATAAAAAAACTAACTTACGAAAATATTATTAAAATAAATAAAGTTAATAAATATCGTATAAATATTGATAATAATAGTTTTAAGAAAAAAGAACTAACTTTAGAACAAAAAGAAACCGTAGATAAAGTAGAGGAAAGTTTTAATAAAAGTGAAATATTTTTACTTCATGGGGTAACTGGATCAGGCAAAACTGAGGTATACATGGAGTTAATTGAAAAAGTAGTTAAAACAGGCAAATGTGCAATACTTCTTGTTCCGGAAATTAGTTTAACTCATCAGATAGTTTCAAGATTTTATTCAAGATTTGGTAGTGATGTTGCTATTTTCCATAGTGCTTTATCAGATGGTGAAAAATATGATGAATATCATAAAATTTTAAATGGAGATGTTCATATTGTTGTTGGAACTAGAAGTGCTATATTTGTTCCTTTTGAAAAAATTGGAATAATTATATTAGATGAAGAACAAAGTAGTAACTATAAACAAGATAGTAATCCTAGATATCATGCTAGAGATATTGCTCTTTTAAGAAGTAAATATCATAACTGTCCAGTTGTACTTGGTTCTGCAACACCTTCACTTGAAACAATGGCTAGGGCTAAAAAAGGGGTTTATACTTTACTATCTTTAACCAAAAGAATTGGAAAAAGTGTAATGCCTACTACTAAAATAGTTGATATGCAAGAAGAATATAAAAAAAGAAATATGATTATAAGTGATTATTTAGATCAAAAAATAAGGGAGAAACTAGAAGCAAATGAACAAGTTTTATTAATGCTTAATCGAAGAGGTTTTTCAACTATTGTTAATTGTAAAAATTGCGGATACACCTTTAAATGTCCTCATTGTGAAATATCTTTAACTTATCATAAAACAAGTAATAATTTAAGATGCCATTATTGTGGATATACCATTAATAATCCAGACACCTGCCCAAGTTGTATGGAAAAATCTTTAACTAATTTTGGACTTGGTACTGAAAAGTTAGAAGAAGAAATTAATAAAAGATATAATGTTAAAACAGTTAGAATGGATGCTGATACAACCAGTAAAAAAGGTAGCCAAGACGAAATTATAGCTAAAATAGAAAGCGAAGATGTAAGCATAATTGTTGGTACTCAAATGATTAGTAAAGGATTTGATTTTCCTAAAGTAACATTAGCAGCCATAATTAATGCAGATGATTCTTTAAATATTCCAGATTTTAGAAGTGGAGAAAATACTTTTGAACTTATTACTCAAACAATTGGTAGAGCTGGAAGAGCAAGCAATAAATCAGATGCTGTAATTCAAACCTTTAATAGTGATAATAAAATAATAGAATATGCTAAAAATAATGATTATGAATCTCTTTATAATTATGAAATGAATATTAGAAAAATTCTTAAATATCCGCCATATTTTTATATAACTAAAATTTTAATTGCATCCAAAGATTATAATGAGGCATCCAAAGAAATATCTAAAGTTAAAAGTTATTTAGATAAAAAACTTACTAATGTTATAATTTTAGGACCAACAACAGCTGCAATGTTTAAAATAAATAATGTTTATAGATTTCAAATAATATTAAAATATAAAGATTATAATTTAGTTAAAGAACATTTAAAATATTTAGATGATGTTTATAGATTAAACAGTAAAGTAAATATTGAAATAGATAATAATCCAACTAGGGCGTAAACAGTTATTGTTATTTTAGGATGGGTAAAATAGGTCGTAATATGTTATATTTTATAATTTAAACACATTAGATTTTCTTTTGTGTTTTTATATATTATAAAATCAAAAAAATGTTTGCTTTTTCATTAAAAGTATGGTAGTATATATCTTAATTTATTGGGGGAAATGAGTTTATGAATACAGATGTAGCACTAAATTACAAAGCTAAACTAATCCAGGTTGAAGACAAAATAGAAGAAATAGAAAGAATTGGTTTTAATATTAAACCATTTAGAGAAGAATTAGAAAACATTATTATTGATACTAATTCAAAAGTTAAAACATCTAAAAATAAAAAATTTGAAGGCTTTATAATCATCGATTACTCTAATGCAATGACAAGATTAGAAAAATTAGATATCAGTTTAGATTCTTTTGAAATATATATTAAAGTGAAAAATTATGCTGAATATTTAGATAAAAATTATATTAAAGAAGATAGGATTAATGAAATAATTGGTGAAATTAAAAAACTACTTAGAAGTCTTGGCAATTCGTCAGTGATTGATTATGAAGAAGAAAAGAAAATTGTTGAGCCATTTTATACAGGTGTTTTTAAAGTTATTTGCTTTGAAATATACTATACTGGCAAAATCACTTTGCTAGAATTTTGCAAAGCTAGTGAAATCGATAAGTCATTTATTGAAAGAAAAATAAAAACTGCAGTTGATGAAATTAATTTTGAAAAATATCCCGAAATTGAAGCTAAATACTATGAAATCAAAAGAAATGGTAGTAATAGTTCACTATTAGATAATGATTTTCTTAAATTAATGGTATTTAAAGATGAAAAAGATAGATTAAAAAATGTTATAAGAGTTCCTGCTAATAACATGGTTAAAAATATTGAGTCAGTTGAAAAAGATATTAAAGAAAAATATAAAGATTATTCTAATACTGAAAAAAGATATGAAGATAGTGTTAAAACATTTAAATTAGAATTTAAAGAACTTATGAAGTCAATTGTCGCAGTTGCCATAGTGTTATCAATCCCCGTATCTAGTTTTAGCTTATTTAATTTTTTAGGCAAAAAGTTATTCAAAGAATATTCATATGATGTTAGTAAAGATACATACAATTCTTATGATAATACTTATACCCATAGTGATGAACGAGAAATTGTTGATGATACAAATAAAATAGCCTACGTTATTAAATATGATACATTAACTAGTGATGATATTGAAGACTATAATTCTAAAGTAAATTATAATTTTAGAATTACAGAGGAAGATGCTATGTGGTATCGAAGAAAAATTGTTTATGATTTAAGCTATTTAAAATATCAAGATATTAATGGGTATTTAGATTATTGGAATAGCAATGCTACTGTACCTGTTAATAGCAGTGAAATTGTTAACATAAAAGATAATGGTGATATTATTCAAGAATATGTAGATTATTATGAAATTGTATATAATATTATAGACTTAGAATCCAAAAATGTCGAAGCATGTAGTAATAGTATTACATTTTCTATTATACTTACTATTTTAACTATTGCCATAGAAGCAGCAATTGTCTATTGCAATTTATCTAATGATTATTACAATGAAAGTAAATTATGTCTAATTAATAGGTTTATAGAATATATAAGTGCAAAAGAAAATCTTAAAAATGATAAAAAATTATTTTTAGAACAAACAAAGGATCTACTCACATTAATTGGTCAAGATGAGAAACTTAGAACAGTATTTAATATCGAAGCAGCTAAATATGGTGATTTATTTGAGCATATGGAAATTAAGCTTCCTAAAGAAACACTTGATAGTACTACCAAGAAAAAATTATTAGGAGGAAAATAAAATATGAACACAGACGTCGCAATTAGTTATAAAGCAAAATTAATTGAAATTGATAACAAAATAAGAGAGATTGAAAAAATTGGTTTTGATATGTCTAAAATAAGAGAAGAATTAGATAGCATCAAAATAGAAAATAATAATGATATTAAAAGTTCTAAGAAAAATAATTTTGAAGGATTTATAATAAATGACTATATAAACGCTACGGGAAAATTAGAAAAGTTAGAAGTCAAACTAGAAAATTATACTATTTACGTTAAAACATATTATTATGTCAAATATTTAAATAAAGTTAATATTACTAGTGAAAACTTAAACGAAATAATAGATGAAATAAAACTTCTTTTAAGAAAAATAAGAAATTCTTCAGTAGTTGATTATGAGGATGAAAAACAAGTAGTTGAACCATTCTATAATGCTATTTTAAAAGTTATTTTTATAGAGATAAAATTGAATCAAAAAAGCGAACTATTAGAATTTTGTAAGTATGATATTAATGATACTATGTTTATAAGTTTAATGATTGAAGAATATATTAATACCATAGATTTAACTGAATATCCGGAAATTGAAGCATGTTATTACAATGCTAAGAAGAATTTGAATCCAGCTGAACATCTAGATAATAGTTTTATAAAAACAATTGTCTTTAGAGATGAAAAAGAAAAATTAGAAGAGTCTATCAAAGATGATATGACAAATTTATTATCTTTAATTGATAAAAGTGACAGTCAAATCTACCACACATATAGTTCCTATATAAAGGCTGATCAGGATGTACAGTATTATAAAAAATTATGCAAAAAAGCATTATTAAAATTATTTACATCACTAATTTCAACTGCTATAACTTTATCAATATCAATAGGTATATTTTCTGGAGTGTTTTCTTGGTTTAAGAAATTAACATCAGCATATTATTATGATACTAATACTGAAATATACAATTCAATTACAAATCAAGTTACATCTTCTAATGCAAAAGAAATAATTGGATTTGTAGATGAAACAAAGCCAGAACAAACATATCTTATTGAATATCATGTTTTAGATGATAAAACTGCTAAAAAAGAAGGAAGAGCAAGTAGAGAATATAATTATGGCGCAGCCGAAGCAAAATTAAAATTAAGAGAAACAAAAACTTACGATTTAAGTTTTTTAGGATACGATGATATGGAAAAATATATTGAATATATCCAATCAAATAATTTATTACCTGAATCTAAAAAGAATATTATTGATATATCAAAGTCGCCAATTAAGTATACAGAATTAGTTGATTATTATGAGATAATATATAAAACGATAGATTTAGAATCTAAAGAATTTGAAAGCACATATACTACTCTTAATGTAGCAATGGGCTTACTAGTATCAGGTTTATTTATTTTAATATTTCATCGTCTTGCTAAAATTGATTTGAGTTATTTTAAAGACAAAAAATTTCTAAAAAGGGATAAAAAAGAACTTTTGCAGTATGCAAAAATATTACTTAATGAAATAGGTAAAAATGAAGAATTAAGACAACAATTTAATATAGAAATGTCTAAACATAAAGATATATTTATTAAATATGGTCTAGAGTTACCAAAAGAAGTGGTAGATAGTAATATTAAGAAGAAATTAATGTAGTAAATAAAGTATTGAATGACATATAATATGATATTTTTAAAATAGAAGATATTTATATTAATGTCTTTTTTTGTATAAAAAATGAAGGAAAATTAATAATTAATAATAAAAATAAATAAAAATGCAAAAAAATGTTTGTGTTTTTATTAAATATATGCTAAAATATATTCTAATTTCAGGGAGATACATTAATATTAGTTTAAAAAAGGGGGAAAATAAAATGTTTGAATACAAATTAAATGATAAAATATTTGTTGCGGATGTTTATGATAGAGATACTAATATAGGATATATATATTTTAAGTTAATTACATATGATAATAACATATATGCTGAAGAGGTATTGAGTAAAATAATATTTCCTATAAGTAGTGAAATATATAGAGCAAGTTTATATGAATTAGTTAATGGTACTAAATATCAATTTTATGTTAATACATTTAGCGAATTACGTATAGGTAGCGATGGAAATATATATGGTAGTAATATTTCTAAATGGAAAAATAATTTAGCAGCAAAAGAAATTGATTTTAAAAATTTATCTGAATATTTTGATGCTTATATTAGTAATTTAGATTATGTAATTCATAGCGATGAAATAATGGAATTAAATAGAACAATAAAAGGAGATATAAATATGAAAAATAAAGATTTTGATGAAATCTATGAACCTAGTGTTGAAAAAATAACAAATAAAAAAGTTCCAAAAGCATGTCAGAATATGAATAGTAGAACAAATCTTACTAATGTAGTTGGTAGAGAAAAAGAAATAAGAGACCTAATAAAGGTTTCATGTATACTTGGTAAATCAGTTATCCTTTTAGGTGAAGCAGGTGTTGGTAAAACTGCCATTGTTGATGGTTTAGTAAACGAAATTAATCATACTAACAAGCAATTTCTTAAAGATAAAGTAGTTTATGAATTAAATACTGGTAGTTTATTAGCTGGTACAAAATATAGAGGAGAATTTGAAGACAAGTTAGAAGATGTCATAAAATTTGCCAAAAATTATAATCAAAACGTTATTTTATTTATAGATGAAATACATACTCTATATAATTTAGGAAGAACTGAAGATAGCCCAATAGATGCTATTAACATTTTAAAACCTTATATTGAAAAAGGTGAAATAACTATTATTGGTGCAACTACTTATGAAGAATACGATGAAAGTATTGCTAGAGATAAAGCCTTTACTAGTAGATTAACTATTAATAATGTAAAACCATTAGATAATCGTAACGTTCAATTAATAATTATGAATTATGTTCTGTATTTAGAAAGAAAATATAATATAAAAGTTAACTTAACTGAAGCTGAATTAATTAGTCTTACTGAAGAACTAATAAATGTTACTAAACATCAAGATGCTAGATATAAAATTCTTCCAATAAGAATTATTAAAAGAATAGTAGAGTCTGCTTTCGCTGAAGCAATCTATGAAGAACATTCAATGGTTGAATTAGAAGATTTTATTAGTGCTATTCTAGATAGTAACGAATTGAAATTAAAAGATAAAAAAGAATATGCATTAAGTATAAAAAATAAATTAAATAGTGTTGAACCACAAAATAATCACTCACAAAATAATAAATTATATGTTTTATCCTCTAAATAATAAAGGTTAATAATTAAAAGGTTATTAATCTTTTTTAGTTTACTTTAAATTACATATGTTATATATTAATAATATGAAAGGAAATAGGTAGAATGAAGAATTTTAAAAACATTTTATGGGGAGTAATCTTAATAATTATTGGTATAATTTTAGGAGGTAATTCACTTGGCTTATTTGATATTGATATCTTTTTTGATGGTTGGTGGGCTTTATTCATAATCATTCCATCATTCGTAGGTTTAATAACAGATGATGATAAAACCGGGAATGCAGTATGGATGGTAATTGGACTATTATTATTAGCTGGAGCAAACGATATTATCAATTTTGATTTAATATGGAAAATGATAGTACCTATAATCATTGTTATAGTCGGTTTAAGTTTAATTTTTAAAGATACATTTAATTCTAGTGTAAGTAAATCAATTAAAAAACTTAATTCAAAAATAAACAAAGACGAAGGAATTAATGCTACATTTTCTAAACAAAATATTAAATTAGATGATGAGGAATTTAAAGGGACAAACTTAAATGCCATATTTGGTGGTATAAAATTAGATTTAAGAAATGCCACTATAAAAGATGATGTTGTTATTAATGCTTGTAGTGTTTTTGGTGGAATCGATATTTTAGTGCCAGATGGTTATAAAGTAAAGGTAAAATCAAATTCCTTGTTTGGTGGAGTTTCTAATAATAAAAGAAGCAAAACTACTGAAAAATCTAAAACAATATTTATTGAAGCTAATTGTTTATTTGGAGGAGTAACTATTAAATGACAACTACTCAAAAAATAATTAAATATTTAGCAATCGCTTTTGCACTATTTTTAGTAATCAGTATTTTTTCAATTATATTTGGTTTAAGTCGCGAAATAATAAGTTCAATAAATAATGATAAAAAAGAAAGCGAATTATTAGAAGAATATACTACAATATCAAATAATGTTAATAATATTGAATCCTTTAAAATAGATATTTCCAATGATGATATCGAAATTAAAGAAGGAGAAAAATTTGAAGTTAAAACTAATGATCCTGATGTTAAATTTTATCACGAAAATAGTAAAGTAAAAATTAAATCTGATAAAACATTTAGTTGGCATCCTAGCAACTCATCTAGAGGAACTATTATAATATATCTTCCAAATGAATTTAATATTAGCGAATTAGATCTTAATTTAGGTGCTGGTAAAATAGATATAGATAAAATATTTGTAGAAACATTATTAATGGATTTAGGTGCTGGAACAATGACAGCAAAAGAAATAAATGTTTATGAAAAAGCAATGATAAATGGCGGTGCAGGTAACATTAATATTAATTCAGGAACAATAAATAATCTTAATTTGAAATTAGGTGCTGGTAATGCTTCTATCCAAAGTGATTTAACTGGATCAAATACTTTAACAACTGGAGTAGGCAGATTAAATTTAGGTTTAAGTCGAAGTAAAGATAATTATAGATTTGATATAAATAAAGGTTTAGGTAATATAATATTAAATGATTTTGATGTTTCGGAAGATACATTAATAGGTGACGGAGAAACTAAAATAAAAATCAATGGTGCCGTTGGAAATATTATTATAAATACATCAAATTGATAGTAACTGGAGAAATAATCTCCTTTTTTAATTGCAACAATTTATCTCGTCAAGCAAATAGCACTAAGAACATTAATTCCATCTAAATTGCTTGACAGGGGGGTAACCCGAGGTTATAATTTTCATATAGGATATGATGATTACTTATGAACAATAAACCAAATAAAGAACAAATAATAATTATAGTTACCATAATAACAATGCTACTTATATTTACAGGTATAACATATTCATACTTTACCGCCAACAATCCGAAAGGTTCAACAGCTCAAATAATATCTGAAACAGGTCGAATGTTAATAACCTATGATGATGGAACAGATAGTATAGTTCCAGTAACCGGTATAGTTCCAAGTAACGCCATATTAGTAAATAAAACTTTCACTTTAACCGGAACAAATACAACAGATGGTATGAGTTCGAGTGATGGATTAGATATGTCATATAATGTTGGTGTAGAATATTTATCAACTTTTAGTGATGGAATGATTCATTACTATATAAAAGAAATAGATAGACCAACAACTTCCAATGTAACAACAAAATATACTGGAGAAACAGATAAAACAGTACAAGGAAATGATGCTTACACAGGATATTCCCACGGAACATTTAAATATGGTAATAGATATACCGAAATGGTAAGTGGTAAGTTTCCCGCAAGTTTAAATGATCAAACAATTAAATTTAATTTAATAATCCAATTTCCAGATAACAATGAAAATCAAGATAGTGAAAAAGGGAAAACATTTAATGGAAAAATAATAATAAATAATGAAAATAATAAAGTATCACAAGTAATAGCAGATTTATATGATAATACTGAAAAAGATGAAAATGGAATAACAATAGATGGATTGCAAAAAGATGGAACAGGGGAATATAATATCCAAACATTAAGTACAACAAATAAAAAATATACCGTTAATTTATTAGATAATACAATCTCAAGTACTAATACAGACATATATGATAATTTAAGGTATGTTGGAGCAAATCCGAATAACTATATAACCTTTAATGATGAAACATGGAGAATAATAGGAATATTCAATGTATATAATGTTGAAACCAACAAATATGAAAATCTTGTAAAAATAATAAGAAAAGATCATATCGGTGTTTTTTCATGGGACACGTCTGATTCGAACATTAATAATGGATATGGCATCAATGAATGGAATCAAGCCAAATTAATGTTTGAACTAAATAACGATTATATCGACACTAGTAAGACAAGTGGAACAACATTATGGTATAACGGATGTAAAAATAAACAAGAAGGAGTTTATAATTATAATAATAATATTAAAACCTTAGCAATAGATAAAGTAGCAAAAGTAAGATGGAATTTAGGTGGATTTCATACAACATTAATTTCATCTTCAGCGTTGGAAATATATTCTTATGAAAGAGGAACAACTCATAAAAATAATCCATCCGATGGTGTAATAAGAAAAGATTATTGGGACGGAAAAGTTGCATTACTATATCCAAGTGATTATGGATATGCATCTGCCGATACAACGTGCAGGAATAAATTAAGCGATAATAGTTGTAAAAATGCAAATTGGTTATATACTAACAATAATATATTTACATTAACTGCAGATTCAAATTATGCTAACAACGCTTTTTATATTAGTTCTGGTGGTGGACTTAGCAACTATATGATTACTTGCAATTCTCAACTTATTCATCCTACATTATTCTTAAAATCATCTGTAACCATTTCAGGAGGAAATGGGACAAAAGATGATCCATATGTAATTTTGTAATAATCAGTTTATAATTTATCCGTCAAGCGAACATTCGGATAAAAATTATAGATAAATCAATTTGCAAAAAAGAAAAAATACGAATGTTCGCTTGACGGGGGGGTAAACCGAGATATAATTTCACTATAAGATAGGTAGTGAAATTATATGAGTAAAATATTTATAAATATATTCAAAATGATAAAGAATAATAAAAGATATAAATATACATTAATTGTTACAATAATGCTATTGTTTATATCAATTATAGGATATTCTTTATCATTTTTTAATAAAAATAATTCAATGTTGGTTGCTAATATTAAAGTTAATGATTTATCATTTAATATGACAACTAATAGTGGTGAAGAAGATGATAGAATTTTATACTTGAAAACAGGTGAAATTGAATCATTTAAAATAAAAAATTAATAATCATTATTATTGTTACTAACAATATAAATTAAAACCTAAGAGTACATAAATTGTACTTTTTTAATTGAGTTTATTTTTTACTAATGATATACTTTTAGTTAGAGGATGGATATATGATGAATAATAAAAATAAAATTCTTTTTATAGCGCTGGTTGTAACCTTCTTGTTTGTCTGTATTGTAGGAGATATGTTAAGTAATAAAATGATTCAGGTTGTTGAAAGTAAAAGATTAAATATCTTAGCTTCTTCAAGTATGAAACCTTTAGAAAATAAAATATATAAAAAAGGATATGAAATAAATTTTACATACATGGGAGACATCGATATAGTTGATGAATTAAATACCAATGCCAAAAGTTACGATGGAGTATGGATATCAAATTCAATGTGGCTATATATGTTAGAAAATCAATATTTAACAAGTAATTCTAAATCTATTGCGATTAGTCCAATCGTGTTAGGAATTCGTAAAAGTAAAGCTAAATCATTAAATTTAATTGGAAAAGAATTAACTAATGATGATATAGTTACTTTAGTTAAAAACAAAAAAATAAAATATGTTATGCCATCTGTTACAAGCACAAATACCGGAGCAACAGCCTACATTGGATTCTTAAATTCACTTGCTGGAAATCCTGAAGTACTAACCGAAACAATGCTTGATAACACTAAATTAGTTACGGAACTTAAAAATTTATTTTCTGGAACTTTAAGAGTAAGTGGTGATGAAGAATATCTTAAAGAAATGTTTATAAATAATGATGATTATGAAGCAATTATAACCGATGAAGCATCATTAATAGATATAAATAAAAAATTACTAGATAAAGATAAAGAAGAATTATATTTATTTTATCCTAAAGATGGACTATCAATAAATGATATGACTCTTGCGTTTATTAGTAATGATAAATCTAAAGAAAATGATTTTCTAAACTTTCAAAATTTCTTATTAAGTGAAAGCGGTCAGGAATTATTAGAAGAAAATGGCTATCGTACTTGGTACGGTGGAGTAAGTAGTAAAACCAATCCCAAAGTATTTAATCCAGAGTGGGGAATAGATACTGAAAAATATTTAAATGTAACTAATTTTCCATCTAAAAAAGTTATTACAAAAGCAATAAATGTTTATATTGAAAGCTTAAGAAAACCAACTCATGCAGTTTTCTGCTTAGATTATTCAGGAAGTATGTCAGGAGAAGGTATCCAAGAATTAAGAGATTCTATGAATTATATTTTAAATAGTGAAGAAGCATCTAAAGACAGATTACAATTTTCTAAAGGCGATAAAATAACTGTTATAACATTTAGTACAAAAGTTACAAACATTTGGAAAGCTTTAGAAGGAACAAATACTACTGAATTAATAGATAACATTAATAAATACAGCGTCGGTGGATCAACTGCCCTTTATGATGCTGTTCAAAAAGGTTTAGAAATCTTAAATAAAGAAACTGATGATTATACAACTACAATTATCGCTATGACTGATGGTTACATAAATGAAGGAAGCTTCAATACATTAGCAAAATATTACAAAACACTTAATAAAGAAATTCCTGTTTACAGTATTACGTTCGGTGATGCAAGTGAAAAACAATTAGATAAAATAGCTAAACTTACCAACGCCAAAATATTTGATGGTAAAGAAGATTTACTTAAAGCCTTTAAAGAAGTAAGGAGCTATAATTAAAATGAAAATAAAGTATAAAGAAGCTGTATCAGCCGTTGTAGGAAGTGCCTTCTTTGCTATACCTTATTTGGCACTTTCACTTCCATTATTACCTTCAGCGTTAATAGGAACCGGCGCATTTATTGCTGGAGAATTATTGCTAAGCAGTGATGAAAAAAATCAAATACCAACGGAATCAGTTAAAAAAACTCTTGAAAGCGCTAAAGATGAAGCAAAAGATATATACAATATGCGTAACAAGATTGAAGATGAAGATTTAAAAAAGCACATAATTAATATAAGCACTAGTGCTAATAAAATAATAAGTACCATTGAAAAAGAACCTAAAAAAATTAGAAAAATAGCTAACTTTTTCGACTATTATTTGCCTGTAACATTAAGCATAATTAAAAGATATGATGAAATAGAAAATCAAAATTTATCATCACAAGAGATGAAAGAATTTATATCATCCACCAAGTTAATGTTAAAATCTGCTGATGAAGCATTTAATAAAATACTTGAAAGATTGTATCAAAATGATATGATAAATATAGATGCTGATATGAAAGTATTTAATTCAATGCTTAAAGCCGATGGTTATGATGATGAAGAAATTATAAAGGAGGATAACAATGAATAAAAAAATAATTGGAGTAAGTATTTTTATTCTTCTAATAGGAGTTATTGTTGGAATAAAATATTTTAGTGGTAATAAAGATGTTTTAAATTCCAATCTAACAACCATATATGTTGCAACTGGTGGAGGTAAAGAGGACTTCATTTCAGATAAAGAAGTATCTAAACTATTAGCCAAAAAATATAAAATTCAAGTTGTATATGATAATTGGAGTAATGGTAAAACTATTACAAAACCATTAATTAGAGAAAGTGTTAATTTAGGAAATAACGATGTAATAACAAAAATAAAAAATGGTGAAAATATTACTATCAATAGTGATAATGTTAGTAAATATGATGCTTTATTTACATCTGATCAAAGATTCTATGATTATTATAAATTATCACCAGATAAAACTAAAAATGAATCAGATCGTTATTACGTATTAGATGGTGGCTTAACTCTTAACACACCAATTGTAATATATAGTTGGAAAGAAGTAGTAAATGCTTTAATTAAAGAAGAAATTGTTACTAATGAAAATGGCGTTTACTATATTACTGATATGAACAAATTAATTGAATATATTCTAGCTGGTAAAAAATGGAAAGATATTGGCTTAACAGATCTATACGGAAATATTAATATAGCTTCAACTGATCCAGTATCATCATCTCCAGGAGCAACTTATTATGGATTGTTATTATCTATATTAAGTGGTGGAGAAATAAATGATCAAACTCTTGAAACAAATCTAAAAAAATTAAAAGTATTCTATCAAAAGAGTGGATATATGAATAATACCCCTGCTGACCTTTTTGAAAGATATTTAAAAACAGGTATTGGTGGAGAACCAATGATTGTTGATTATGAAAAAAGTATTATCGATTTTGCTAATTCTAATCCATCTGGTTTTAGCCAAGTTAAAGATGATATCGTAGTTTTATACCCTAAACCAACAATTTGGAATTCTCATTGTTTGACAATTTTTAGTGAAAACGGCAAAAAATTATTATCAGCTTTTGAAGATGAAGAAATAAGTCGTATAGCCTGGGAAAAATATGGATTTAGAACAGGTGTCGCCGGTACAAATATAAGTACAACTGATTTAGGAATAGGTATTCCAAGTAAAATAACAAGTACTGTAACAAGTTTAAAAATGTCTTATTATAACAAATTAATAGATTATCTAAGTAAATAAGGAGGAAAAATGAATTTAGAATTAAAAGTAGAAGACAAATTAAAGGAAGAAAATATTAGTAATTTAACTCAAAATAGTAAAGAAGTTACTGATGAAAAGATTGAAAAATCATTAAATTATGATGAATTATCAGAAAGTGAGAAAAAAGCAGTTGATGAATTTATTACTAAAATTGATGTAATGGATCAAAATTTAGTACTTCAATACGGAGCAAAAGCTCAAAATAAAATAAGTGCCTTTTCTGATAACATATTAGAAGATGTTAAAACAAAAGATATTGGAGATACAGGTGAGTTACTTGCTAACTTAGTAGGAGAAATCAAATCATTCAATTCTTCTATCGGAACATCAAAAAAGGGAATCTTTAAATTATTTAACAGTGCTAAGAAAGAAATTAGTACGATTATTGCTAAATATAATAAAATTGAAAAAAATGTTGATACAATAGAAAATAGTTTAGAAAAAAATAAATTAACTTTATTAAAAGATATTGCTTTATTTGATACGATGTATGATAAAAATTTAGAATATTTTAAAGAAATATCATTATACATAATTGCTGGTGAAAGAAAATTAGAAGAACTAAAAAATAAAACATTGCCAGCAGCAAAAGATAAATTTGAAGAAACTCATGAACAGTTAGATGCACAAAAAATTCAAGATTTAGAAAATCAAATTAATAGATTCGAAAAGAAAATTTATGATTTAAAAACTACAAGAATTATATCTATTCAAATGGCACCACAAATTAGATTACTTCAAAATAATGATGCCGAATTAGTAGAAAAAATTCAAAGTTCAATAACTAATACAATCCCATTATGGAAAAATCAAATGGTACTTGCGTTAGGTATAAATAATTCAAAGAAGGCCCTAGAATCGCAACAAGCTGTTTCAAATTTAACTAATGATATGTTAAAGAAAAATAGTGAAACATTAAAACAAGGCTCAATTGAAATAGCTGAGGAAGCTGAAAAAGCAATTATTGATATTGAAACTCTTAAGAAAACAAATCAAGATTTAATTGAAACCATTGATAATGTTATCAAAATTCATGAAGAAGGTCATGCTAAGAGAATGGAAGCAGAAGCCGAACTTGAAAATATTGAAAAGGAATTAAAGAGTAAATTAATCGAAATAAATGTACCAAAAGCATAATATCTATGCTTTTTTCTTAAATAAAGGAGATACAAATGGATAATAGAAAAATATTAGATGAAGTTTATCGTGATTTTTTTGGAACAGTTAAAGAAGAAAAAATAACACCTATCGATAAAGAAATAGAAATAAAGAATATAGAAGAATTACTTATTGATGAAGACTCAAAAGAATTACTAAAAAAAATAATTACCTACATAAAAAACTATAATAATGGAGTATACATAAATTTTAATATTTTATTATACGGTAACAACAAAGAAACATTAAATGCTATAATCAATTTATTAAAAAGCGTAAGTAATAATTATTTAATAAATACAAATATAACTAATATTTCTTTAGCAGATATAGAAGATATTAATAAAGTTAAAGATTATTATAAATCAGGTATTTTAATAATTAGTGATTTTAATAGTTTAAGTGGTAAAGATGCTACCAAATTAATTAATATTTTAAAAGACAATAGTACTTATAAAAACATCGTTATATTAAATGATACGGAATCAAATTTAAAAGAATTTATCAAAAATGACAATGAATTAGAAAATAGCTACTTTACCTATTCTATTAAAGAAATATTGCCAGATACTAAATATATTATGAATGATATTAAAAAAAGTATTAATATCGATAATTTAACTGATATTGAAAAATATATAAGTGATACTTTCCTAAACAGTAATCTTGATTATCCTACATATCGTGATAATTTAATAAAATATATTGCATTCAATAATAAATTACCAGAAATTAATAAGCCAAAAAAATTAGAAGATATTTTAAAAGAATTAAACGATCTTATTGGATTGGATATTATAAAAAAATCTATAAATGAATTAATTGATTTAATAAGTTTAAAAAATAAAACAGAAGGTAAAGTAAAAATAAATGATGTTAATTTACACATGGTTTTTCTAGGCAATCCCGGAACCGGTAAAACAACCGTAGCTAGATTACTTGCCGAAATATTTTACGATTTAAAATATATTAAATATAATAAGCTTGTTGAGGTTTCAGCCAAAGATTTGATAGGTGAATATGTTGGCCAAACAGGACCAAAAACAAATGAAGTAATAAATAAAGCAATGGGTGGAGTACTATTTATTGATGAAGCCTATACATTATACAGTAAAAATAATAGCTATAATGAAGAAGCAATTGCTACATTAATAAAAGCAATGGAAGATCATCGAAACGAATTTATTGTCATATTCGCCGGATATACTAAAGAGATGACACCATTTTTAAATTCTAATTCAGGTATTAAATCACGTATAGGCTACACATTCGAATTTCCTGATTATACCAGTGCTGAATTATTAGAAATATTTAAATTATTTGTAAAAAAATCTAATTTCAAAATTGAAGATAAAGCATTAATTAAAGCAAAAAGCATTTTTGAAAAACATCTTCACGACGATAATTTTGGCAATGCTAGATTCGCAAGAAATTTATATGAAAAATGTGTTATAAATCATGCTGCGAATTGCAAAGACATAGCAAATGACAATAGACTTAAAACCTTAACAGAAGAAGATATAATAGATATTTAAAATCATCCAAATAAAAATAATTGAATTTATATGCAATTTATGTTATATTAAATCCCTTGGAAAAAGAGGGATTTTTTATGGAAATAAGAGAAAATTTTATAGATAAAAATGGAATATTATATCCAAATATAAGAGAGATTGCGTTTACTAGAGATAATTTATTTGGTAATTTAGGAACATTAGTTAATGAGACAAAACGTGAAGCCAATGATTATTTTGCGAAGAAAAGTGCAATGCAAATAGATGATGAAGGTGTATATATTTATAAATCAAATTATAATTCCGAGAATGCTTTAAGAATTTATAAATGTTCATTGGATCCTAATTTTAATGGTTGCCGTGATGAAATATTTATATCAAAATTACAAGGCATTCAGCCTTCAATAAGTATGACATCATTTCCTATTGGAGTAGTTACTTTAGATGGAAACATTATAGGTCAAGAAATAATTTATTATGAAAATTACAAACAATTATATGAAATAAAAAATGAAGTATCATTAAAAGATTTATTATTAATATATCGTAAATGCTTAACAATTTTATCAGAACTTCATAAAGAAAAAATTGCCTATATAGATATTCATGCTAAAAACTTTTTGATAAATGAAAACTTAGATGTTAAATTAATAGATTTCGAGCAAGATCTAGTTAAATTTGATGATGAACACGCTTTAAAAAATAGCTTACAAAATTATTATAAAATGATTAATTTACTAAATGAAAGAATAAATATTCCTATTCATTATTCTAAACCCGAAACATTAGATGAAGCTCATCGAAATTTAGATGCCTTAGTTAAAAAACTTAAATAAATATCCAATAACTGGATGTTTTTTAATTGTATAAAAATCCACAATAATAATGGTGATAATATATGAAAAAATATATAATTTTACTACTAATTTTGTTGTTACCTTTTAATGTTTTAGCCTATTCAGACAAAATTATTCCTGGAGGAGATACTTTAGGAATTGAAGTTAAAAATAAAGGTGTAATAATAGTCGGATTCTATAGGGTTAAAAGTAAATTAAATAAAAATAATTTAAAAGTAGGAGATACTATTTTAAAAGTAAATAATGAAGAAGTTACTTGTATTGATAATATGATAAAACTAATTGAAAAAAATATTAAGGATAATAAGGTAAAAATTACTATTAAAAGGGAAGATAAAGAACTAGAAAAAGAAATCGAAATAGACAAAGTTGATGACGTATATAAAACTGGATTATATGTTAAAGATAATATTATTGGTATAGGAACACTTTCATATATAGATCCTGAAACTAAAATATATGGGGCATTAGGACACGAAATAATTGAAAGTGCAACTAATAAATTAATTGAGGTTAAAACCGGCAAAATCTTTAAAACATCAATTAAAAGTATTGATAAATCTGTTAAAGGATTAGCCGGAACTAAAAATGCTAAATTTTTTAGTAATATAAATTACGGAACAATTGTTAGTAATACTAATAAAGGAATATATGGAATTTATGATTATGATACAGCAAGTAAACAAACTTTAGAAGTTGGAACTTATAAAGATATTAAATTAGGAACAGCCACAATTAGAACTGTAGTTAATGGTGAAAAAATCGAAAATTTTGATATTGAAATAGATAGAGTTAATAATAATGATACAAAAAATATACACTTCAAGATTACAAGCCCAGAATTAATTGATAAAACTGGTGGAGTAGTTCAAGGTATGAGTGGTTCTCCTATAATTCAAGATAATAAAATAATTGGAGCTGTAACCCATGTTGTTATAGATAATCCCTTAACAGGTTATGGCATTTTAATTACTAACATGTTAGAAGAAGGTGAAAAAGTTTTAAATTATTCTAATAATTAACTTTATATTATAATTTAAATGTGATAAAATTTTTATAGTATAGAGAAGGAGTATTTATGAACGTTTACAATATGAGTGAGGAAAGTATTCAAAAATTAGCATCTGATTTTAATAACAGTAGAATAGGCAGAAAAATATGGCTATTTTCTATGATTCCTCAAGTAGTAGGTTTCTTTGATATTTTAGTATATTTAGTAATGATGTTATATGGTGTATCTCATCCTGAAATTAAAGAAGTTGTTGGAAGTTATATTTTAGCTACTGTTATAATTTTAGGTATTGCAGTAATATCATATGGATTCGCAAAAATGATGTACTGGAAACAAGTTGTTTCATATGCTAATGAATTAAGTAAAATTGAAATGATGAAAAAAGAGTTAGAAACAAAAGTTAAGAAAACAAAAGATAAAGTAACAAAAGACATTAAAAAGAAAACTAACTCAGTTAAAAAGACTGTTAGAGCTGCTAAGAATAAGAAGTAGAATAATACTTCTTTTTTTGTTATACTTATTTTGTGATGAATTGTGGAATATAAAGTTAAAGATCGATTAAATAATCAAATTATTATTAAAGAAAGCAAAATAAATATATTTTTATATACAACTAAGTTAGGACGTATTCTTCTAAAAATAATCGTATTACCATTTATAAGTAAAATAGTTGGCATATATCAAAACTCTATTTTTTCTAAAAATATGATTCCGAAATTTATTAAAAATAATCATATTAATATGAATGATTATGAAAAGAAAGATTATAAATCATTTAATGATTTCTTTACTAGAAAAATAAAAGAAGGTAAAAGAAAAATTAATGATGACAAATATAACTTAATAAGTCCATGTGATGCAAAGTTAAAAGTATATAAACTAACTAAAAATTTAGTGTTTAATATTAAGAATTCAAAATATACTTTAAATGATTTAATAGATTCTAATATTAAATTAGATATGGATAATGCTTATGCTCTCGTGTTTCGTTTATGTGTGGATGATTATCATAGATATTCTTATATAGATTCAGGTTACCAAGAAGAAAATAACCACATTAAAGGTGTCTTACATACAGTTAGACCAATTGCTACCAATAATTTAAATGTCTTTACTCAAAACGAAAGAGAGTGGACAACACTTCATACCGAGACCTTTGGAGATGTAATCGAAATTGAAGTGGGTGCATTAATGGTGGGTAAAATAGTTAATGAACATAGTAATTATGAATTTATTAAAGGTGAAGAAAAAGGCTATTTTAAGTTCGGAGCATCGACCATAATCTTAATAATTAATAATGTTAATATTGATGAAGATATATTATTTAATAGTGCAAATGACATTGAAACAATTGTTAAATTAGGTGAAAAAATTGGTAGAAAATGTTAAAACAGTTAAAAAGCATAGAAAAATAGTTTGAATTAGTATAATTCGTGTGTTATAATACTTTCGTTAGGTGAAAAAAAGGAGGAATAAAAATGGCAAAGAAAAATGAAAATCGTGAACCAATTGCGTTAAAATGTACAGTTTGTGGTCATTATACTAGACCATCCGAAAAGAATAAAGCAAACACTCCAGATAAATTAGAAATTAAGAAATTCTGTAATAATTGTCGTAAAATACAAGTTTTTAAAGAAAGCAAATAATTAAAAAGGTAAGGAAATAAAGTTATGAATGTAAATATTAATGATATTAAAAATGGTATGACTTTAATATTAGAAGGTAAATTAGTAACTATTGTTGATTTTCAACATGTTAAGCCAGGTAAAGGACCTGCTTTTGTTAGAATTAAATATCGTGATTTAAGAACAGGATCTACTATTGAAGATACTTTTAATACTAACTTAAAACTAGAAAAAGCTCATGTTGAAAAAATGCAAATGCAATTCTTATACAAAGAAAATGATAACTATGTATTCATGAATACTAATGACTATTCTCAAATGGAAGTATCATCATCAATTATTGGCGATGATGCTAAATTCTTAAAAGAAGGATTAGTTATTGAAATTCAAATGTATGAAGGAGAAATTCTTGGAATTGTTCTTCCTGAAAAAATTGATTACAAAGTTACTGAAACAACTGATGCTGTTAAAGGAAATACAACTAATAATGCTATGAAAGATGCTACAATTGAATCAGGTTATACAATTAAAGTTCCTATGTTCATTTCTGAAGGAGAAACTATAATTGTATCAACTAAAGATGGAAAGTATGTATCTCGTGCATAAATAATTATTCTCACTATATGTGAGTTTTTTTGTTTAAATGGCAAAAAAGAAAAATATGTATAAAAAATTTATTGTGCCATTTAAAATTAAGTGATATAATAATCTTGATTTGAAGGGAGGGAATAGAAAATGACTAAGGTAGTTGCTAGATCTGGTGAAGAAACTGATAAATTAATCAAAAGATTTATTGTTAGTGTTAACCGTAGCGGAGTCCCTTCAGAAATGAAAAAACATAGAGTATATGAAAAACCGGGAGTTCGTAGAAAAAATAAAGAAAAAGAAATGTTAAAAAATTTCCGTAAGAAAAATCGTAATAGAAAATAGGTTGATATTATGTTTGAAAAAATTACAAAAGATTTAACCGAAGCTATGAAAGCTAAAGATACATTTAGAACATCAGTATTAAGAATGCTTAAAAGTGCTTTAAAAAATGAAGAAATTAATAAAAAAAGTCCTTTAACCGATGATGAAGTTTTAGCAATAATTAAAAAACAAGTTAAAACTAGAAAAGATTCAATGAATGAATATGCTAGTTATAATCGTATGGATTTAGCTGATTCATTACAAAAAGAAATAGATATTTTAAATGAATATTTACCAGAAGAATTATCTGATGAAGAATTAGAAAAAATAGTTAAAGAAACAATTACAAAAGTAAAAGCTGAAAGCATTAAACAAATGGGAATGGTTATTAAAACTATTTCTAGTGAATATGGTGCTAGATGTGATATGGCTAAAGTTAGTAAATTAGTTAAAGAAAGATTATCATAAGTTGCAAGATTTGCAACTTTTTTTATAGCAAAATATATTGACAAACATATGTATGCTATATATAATATTAATTACAACTTTAAAAAAGAATAGTTGATAAAAATATAATATTTAATATTTAGAGGTATTATTTCAAATAACGACAAAATAATCATAAATATAGTCGTATATTAATGATGGTGATAATATATGAAAAAAGTAATACCTTATTTACTAGCGTTAATTTTAGGATACCTAATAGCTAACTTAATATTTGATTATCAAAATATTAAAATGACTGGCTTTCAATTAGGTGTTTATAAAGATGTTACATTAGCAAAAGAATATAATAAAAAATATCCCTCCTCTATACTAATCAAAGACGATGACGTCTACAGATTATATTACAGTATTCTTTCTAATGATGATGCTATTGCTAAAATGGAAGATTATCTTAATAAAAATAAAATAGCTTATTATAAGAAAGAAATAATTGTTAATGATAATGGTTTAATTAAAGCTTTAAACAAGTACGAAAAAAGTATGATAAACGTTAGTGATGATGCCTTTAAGGCTATAAATGAAGTTATAATGGAAAGTTATGGAGGAGAAATATGAAGTTAAAAGAAATACCAAAGAATGAGCGACCTAGAGAAAGATTAATAAAATATGGTGCTGAAAATTTATCTAATGAAGATCTAATTTCGATTATACTTGGAACAGGTACTAAAGATATAAACGTAAGAGAACTTAGTATTAAAATATTAAATCAAATAAAAAGTTTAAATGATTTAAGTAATCTAACCGTAAAAGAATTGACATCAATTAAAGGCATTGGTGAAGCGAAAGCAATTAATTTATTAGCCGCTATTGAATTAGGAAAAAGAGTAAACAATTTAGTTATCGATAATAAAATTTCTCTTAATAATAGTGAAAAAGTAAATAAATACTTTTATAATTTGATTGTAAAATCCAAACAAGAAGAATTATTGGTTATATTAGTTAATAATATGAAGAAAATGATTGATTATAAAATAATGTTTAAAGGTACTGATACTTCAAGTTTAGTAAGCATTAAAGAAATACTTAACTATGCAATAACGAATCATGCATCAGGAATAATTATTATGCATAATCATCCTTCAGGTAATCCCGAGCCATCAAATGCTGATAAACTGTTAACTAATAAATTACTTGCCTCATCAAATATAGTTGAAATACCATTAATAGATCATATAATAACTTGTGGAAAATCTTATTATAGTTTCCTAGAAGGTGAAATATTATATGAAAAATAATAAATATATATTTTTATTAATAATATTATTAGTAGTAATATCTCGTAATAGTTTAGTTAATTTAATAAATAACACTTTAAAGTCTTTTTTTATAAAGGATAATAATATAGAAATAAATTACTTAAACAGCGAGATAAATAGATTAAAAAATGAATATAATAACTTATTAGATTTTAAAAACAATATTAATATAAATGAAGATTACTATATATCTAATGTTTATAAAAATAATTATAGTTTTGATAAATTAATTATTAATGGCACAAATTATAATATTAATGATGAAGTATTAAATAATGATGGTTTAATTGGTTTTATATCCAAAATTAATGATAAGTATTCGGAAATTAAATATATTTACAATTCTAGAGTTCCAGTTAAAATAAATAATGAATATGGCAAGATAATTGATAGCGATATAGATAATAATTTAATTGTTAGTGAAGTAGAAAATGTGAATATAAATGACAAAGTTTATAGTATTAATAATTCTTATATTGGTAAAGTTATTAAAATAGATAATAATAATTTAAATAAAAAATTAACTATTAAAACTATTGATTTAAGCAATATTAATTATGTTTTAATTAGAAGCATTTAATTATGATAATTGATTTTTTATCTCTTAATTGTTTTAATGTTTATTTATTATCTATTATACTATTTCTTTTTTGTTTAAATGATAAATTATTATATTATCTGTTAATTATTGATTTAATAATAAATGGAATTCCATTTGTTACAATTACAATAACATTATTATATTTGCTAAATAAAAACATTTTTAAATATTTAAACAACAATTTTATAAATAAATACATATTTTTGATAATTTATTACTTTTTATTTTCCATCATTTTATATAGCATTTTTAACAAATTTAATTTATATATAATTAAATTTTTAATAAATAATTTACCATACAATTTAATATATTATTATATAGGATTAAAAATATTAAATAAGAAAGCGGAATATAATGAATAAAAAAAAATTTATAAGATCACTTTTTATCAGAGTATTATTAAGCATATTATTATTTTTAGTTGTTGGTATTCTTATCAATCGAAGTGATAAATTTTTATTATTTTACAAAAATAATGTTTACGATAAGAACTTGAAATTTAGTAAATTAAGTACTGCTATTAATAAAATTTTTGGCAAAACATTAATTGTTGATGAAAATGTTACAGCAGTAAATAAGGAAATAAAGTATGCCTCATTTAATGCCTATAAAGATGGAGCAGTGTTAAATGATATTAATAATGTTTATCCATTTAAAAGTGGTATTGTAGTTTTTATAGGTGAAAAAGAAGACTACGGAAATACAGTAATTATTCAAGGAATGGATGGGATTGACTATTGGTATGGAAATATAACTAATTTAGGTGTAAAGCTCTATGATTACGTTGAAACTAAAAATATAATTTGCCAAGCCAAAGACAACAAACTATATGTGTTATTTATGAAAGATAATAAAATTTTAGATTATAATGATTATTTATAATTTAGAAATATTATCTTTTTGTTTTGAATAAATTATTATATGAAAATAGATATTCATCCTTTAACAATCATTTTAGCCTTAATATTATTTTTATGTGGTCGTTTTAACTATTTCTTCATAATAGCATCTATAATTTTTATTCATGATTTAGGTCACTTAATAACTATGAAAATATTTAAAATAAGTGTATCCAAACTTATTATTTTACCATTCGGAAGTATAATAGAAAGTAACATTAAGTTAAGCGAAAAAACTATAATTAAATTTTTAATTTCAATTTCTGGAGTAATATTTCAAATTATATTATTTATTATTGCAAATATATTATTTAAATATAATTTAATAAATGCAATATCTCTGGATATATTTAATAAATACAACAAACTTATAATTATATTTAATCTTTTGCCAATTATACCCTTAGATGGATCTAAAATATTAGAATCATTGCTAGAAAGCATAATCCCTTTTAAAATTGTTATATACATAAAATGTATAATTAGTATTATTATCATTGTTATATTAACCTTTTGCTTAAAACTATCTTTAGATTTAATAAATATATTGTTTATAAGTCTTTTTAAGACATATGAAGAGTTATTAAATATCAATATTATATATAACAAATTTTTATTAGAAAGATATTTGTATAAACCAAATTTTAAAAAAGTGAAATATATTAAATCAATTAAACAAATTTACAAAAACAGAATAAATTTTATAAATAATTCAAATGAAATTAAAGTTTTAGAAAAAATTTTCAAATAAAAAAAGTAAAATGAACTTTTTTTGGCTATATATATTAGTAGAAGGAGGTAATTATGGAAAAAATATCATATTATAAAAAATATTTAATATTAGTGTTCTGTTTGCTACTGTTAGCAGCATCTACTATTGCTTTTTTTAAATTAAATAATGAAAAAACAGAAGTAGAAGATAATTTTGTCGCTAATAATGAAATAATAACTAAAGAAGTTTATGAAGTTGCAAAACAAGAAGAAGTTAAATTATATTTTGATATTAAAGGTAGTGTTAAAAAACCAGGTGTATATGAGTTTACTCAAGGCGATAGAATTATCGACGCTATTAATAAAGCTGGTGGTTTAACTAAAAATGCCACTACAAATAACTTAAATCTTAGCAAAAAGTTAACTAATGAAATGGTTATTTATGTGTTTAATAAAAATGAATTAACAACTACAAAAGCTTTTGAGCAAGTAAATAAAGTTGCTGAGTGCAAATGTGAAACTATTGAAGTTAATAATTGTGTTGATAAAAATACTACTAATGAATCAACGAATAATGAAACAACTAAAATCAATATCAATACTGATAGCAAAGAAAAACTTATGACTATAAGTGGTATTGGTCCAAGTAAAGCAGATGCTATTATTGAATATCGTACTAAAAATGGTAATTTTAAAACTACTGAAGATATTATTAACGTAAGTGGTATAAGTAAGACAATCTATGACAAGATTAAAGATACTATTACAGTCTAATAAAATATATTATTGTCTATTAATCGCAACCATTTTGTACGTTGGTATTAAAGTAAAGATAGGCTATACCAGTAAGATTAATGTAAATGAAGATTTTACTGGTATAGTAACTACCATTGTTAAAAAAGAAAACTCCTTTAAATTAACTATCAAAGGTAAAGAAAAATTAATAGTCTATATAAGTAATATTGAGAATATCGAATTAGGTGATAAAGTAGTTGTAAAAGGAGAATACACTCTACCTAAGAAAGCAACTATTCCTAATAATTTTGACTATCAAAAATATTTATATAACAACCACATATTTTACATAATGTATGCAAAAGAATTAAAAATAATAAAAAAGAATCAAAATATTACCTTTAAAATTAAAAAATATATTTTAGATAAAACAAGTAATTATACGAATAACGGATATTTAAATGCTTTTATAATTGGTGATAAAACTGATTTAGAATTTTATAAAACCTATCAAAACAATGGTATAAGTCATCTATTTGCCTTAAGTGGTATGCATATTAGTATGCTTTCACTAATAATTTATAAATTAGTAAATAAATTTAAACATAAAGATTTAATAGTTATTATTTTCCTATTATTTTATATAACTTTAACTAACTTTTCAGCTAGTATCCTAAGGACAATAATCTTTTTTATTATTCTTAAATTAAATAAGAAACTAGATTTAAATATAAGTACCAAAAATGCCTTGCTAATAACCTTATCCATAATCATGATTTATAACCCCTTAATTGTTTTTGATATTGGTTTCCAATATTCAGGCTTAGTAACATTTGGCTTAATAGTGAGCACTAAATATTATAAAAAGAATTATTTTTACAATCTATTTATAACTTCATTTATAGCTCTTTTATTTAGTGTACCAATAACTTTTTATAACAATTATGAATTAAATTTATTATCTATTTTAAATAACTTAATAAATGTCCCATTAATCACATTTATTATTTATCCTTTAAGTTTATTAACTTTTCTTTTAAAATTTTTGGAACCAATCTATAATTTAACCATAAATTTACTTGAGTTTATTAATAATATAAGTAGCATATTTTCTTTAAATATAATTGTTCCTAAAGTCCATATTATTTTTTATTTAATTTATTATCTTTTAATTTATTTATATATTGAATCTAACAATAAGAAATATATTTTAATAGCTTGTTTATATCTTTTATCATTTAAATTAAAACCATTTATAGATCACAATAATTATGTTTATTATCTAGATGTTGGGCAAGGCGATTCATCTTTAATTATATACAATGATATTGTAGTGATGAATGACACTGGTGGTTCAAGTAATTATAACGTTAGTTCAGGATGTATTAAACTTTTGAAGTCATTAGGTTATTCACATATAGATTATCTTATTCTAACTCATGGAGATTTTGATCATATGGGAGATAGTATTTATTTAATAAATAATTATAAAGTAAAAAATGTTGTTTTAAATAATGATAGTTTTAATGAACTAGAAACAAATCTAATAAAAGAATTAAAAAAGAAAAAAATAAAATATTATCAGAATGTTGAGAAGATACCAATAAGTAATAACATAATTACGATATTAAATACCAAAGAATATGATAATGAGAACGATAATAGTAATGTGATTTATATAGAATTAAATAATTATAAATTTATGTTTATGGGTGATGCCGGAGTAGATAAAGAAAAGGATATATTAGAAAGACATAATATATCAAATATAGATGTATTAAAAGTAGGCCATCACGGAAGTAAGACAAGTAGTAGTAAAAATTTTATTAATAAGATAAATCCGAAATACTCTATTATTAGTGTTGGAAAGAATAATAGGTATGGTCATCCAAATAAAGAAGTATTAAATAATCTAGATCATTCAAAAATATATAGAACAGATGAGGACGGAAGCATTATGTTTAAGATTAAAAATAATAAATTAAAAATTGAGACTTGTAGTCCGTAGAAAGGAGTAATATGATAGACGAAATAGATAAAACATATCAACAAATAGAAAACAAGATATTAAATCATGAAATATATCAAAATGTAAAAGATTATTCAAAAGCAAAGGAAAAAATAAAAACATATTTAGAAGTTGGAGAACTACTAAAAAATGTAGATACTAAGTATGGAAAAAATGTAATAAAGGACTACTCTAAAAGATTAACAAATAAATTTGGTAAAAAATATACGTCATCATTATTATATAAAATTAAACAATTTTATAACATAATTGAAAAAGTCCCGACATTGTCGGGAAAGTTAACATGGAGTCATTGGTATGAAATGTTATCATTTGATGATATAAATAAAATAGAATATTATGTCAATCAATGTGAAATCTATAATTTAGATGTTAGGCAATTAAGAAATAAAATAAAATCTAATGAGTATGAAAGAATACCAGTTGATACAAGAAATAAATTGAAAAGTAGGAATGATATAAGAATAATAGACTTTGTTAAAAATCCTATTCATATTAGAAATAGTAATAAAAAAGAAATTATATCTGAAAAAATACTGCAAAAATTAATACTTGAGGACATTCCAACGTTTTTAAGAGAATTAGGTAATGGATTCACTTTTATTGATAACGAATATAAGATCAAATTAGATGATAGATATAATTATATTGATTTGCTGCTTTATAATATTAAATACAAGTGTTATGTAGTTGTAGAATTAAAAGTAACTGAACTTAAGAAGGAACATACAGGTCAGATTATGACTTATATGAATTATATTGATAAAAATATAAAAACCATTGAAGAAAATGATACAGTAGGAATTATTATTTGTAAGCAAGACAATGAATATGTAATTAAATATTGCTCTGATGATAGAATAATTGCCAGAGAATATGAATTAATATGATTTAATGTATAGGATATGAAAATATGTTTAAAAATGTTGAAGAGTTGAAAGATTTAATTAAGCAAAGAAAAACAAACGAATAAATCATAAAAAGTCAAAAAACAATTAATTTAAAACATTAAAATTTTAAAAAAACATTGAATTTTAATTTGCAATCTTTTTTGCTCAAATTTATATGTATAAACGTATGTCACCACATGGAGACTTTGATCATATGGAAGATAGTATTCATTTAATAAATAATTATAAATTTATGTTTATGGGTGATGCCGGAGTAGATAAAGAAAAGGATATATTAGAAAGACATAATATATCAAATATAGATGTATTAAAAGTAGGCCATCACGGAAGTAAGACAAGTAGTAGTAAAAATTTTATTAATAAGATAAATCCGAAATACTCTATTATTAGTGTTGGAAAGAATAATAGGTATGGTCATCCAAATAAAGAAGTATTAAATAATCTAGATCATTCAAAAATATATAGAACAGATGAGGACGGAAGCATTATGTTTAAGATTAAAAATAATAAATTAAAAATTGAGACTTGTAGTCCGTAGAAAGGAGTAATATGAACTATTATAATGAAATAAAAAATAAATTAATTGATAATGAAATATATTCAAAAGTAAAAGATTATTCAAAAGAAAGGCATACTCTTTTGACACATTATGAGGTAGGTAAATTATTACTAGAAGCTGGTAAAAAATATGGCGATGATATAATTGGTAAATATTCAAAAAAATTATCACTTGAAGTTGATAAGAAATACAACCCAAGAACTTTAAGAAGAATGAGACAATTATATCAATTTTTTGAAGAACAAAAATGGTCCCCACTGGGGACCAAATTATCAATTAGTCATATTAGACAATTATTTAGTTTAAATGATAATAATGAAATAAACTATTATGCTAATGAAATAGAAAAAAGGAACTTATCAAAAAGGCAATTAGAAGAAATTATTAAGCATAAAGAATATGAAAGATTACATATTAAAACTAAAAATAAATTAATGAAACAAGATGAATCTAATATAGTTGATTTTGTAAAAAATCCAATTTTAATCAAAAATAGCAATAAATATAATATTTTTTCAGAAAAGATATTGCAAAAACTAATTTTAGAAGACATAGAAAACTTTTTAGATGAATTAGGAAGTAGTTTCACATTTATTAAAAGTGAGTATCCCATTAAGTTAGATGATAGATATAATTACATAGATTTACTATTATATAATATTAAGTACAAATGCTATGTTGTGGTGGAATTAAAAATAACTGAACTAAAGAAAGAACATACTGGCCAAATTATGATTTACATGAATTATATTGATAAAAATATAAAAACAATAGAAGAAAATGATACAGTTGGAATTATCATTTGTAAACAAGATAATGAATATGTTATTAAATATTGTTCTGATGATAGAATAATCGCAAGAGAATATGAATTAGTGTGATATAATTGATGTATATAGGAAGTAATCGTTATTGCTAAATATTGTAATTAGATAAAACAAATTTTTTGTATTATGAAAAAATGAATTATTATATAAACCAGCAAATATTAATGTTATAATTAGTTAAAGGAAATGATTATTTATGCTAAAAATTAATGATATTTAATATCAAAACTCGATTATTGAACCATGTAGGAGAAGTTGTCGAGGCACTTTACAGGATGAATGATGAAGAAATCACTGTCGCTAGATCAAATCTGCCAAATAATTATCTAAAAATATTAAATAAAACTTATTTTCAAAATTCGAAATAGTGGGGTAAGTATGAAAAACGATTTTCAAGAAATAAAGGAACTAATAAATGAATTAATTGAAATATCTAGCAAACAATTAAATAATCTTAATGAAGAAGTTGAAAAAATTATAAAATATCATATAACTAATGAGCAAACCATAAGTAAACTATTTGATTCCATCTTAAGTATGCCATTTGCAAATGATGAAGAAGTTAAAAGTTTATTTTATAAATTATTAAATTACTGTTATACATTTAATAACGATTTAGCATCAGATTATGAAAATATTTACAAAGAATATTATTGTGACGAAGATATAAAAATTATAAGTAAAAATAAAGAAAATTATTATAAATAACAATGTAAAGATTTGTTAAACATTTGAAAAAAACACGAAATCACAAAATTTATTTGTTATAATTTAATAAAAAAGGAGAATTAAATATGCAGAAAATAACTATAAGTATTGATGAAATAAACAATAACCCTAATTTAGACATAAGTGAAAGATTAGCAAACTTAAAAAATAAATACAATGATAAGTATTCTGAAGATGATCTTAAAAGTTTAGCGATTGCATCAATTAAACAAGAATACGAATTATTTGCTAATAATCGTATAAACTTTACCAAAGAAGCTGACGATTTGTTAGAAAAAATAAAAAATGGTGGTGAATTAAGTAATAAAGAAGCATTTATTTTAAATTGCGATGATCCTCAAATAATTTCAGAATATTCAAAGTTGGACGATATTAAAAAACAAATAAAAGAAGATAATGCAATCACATTAAATGATTTTAATTTTTTATGTGAAACAATGAAATTAGATTCACATACGAAAAGGCTTTTAGAGATAGGATATAAAAGTAAAGGACTAATTTCAGATTACTCGCAAAGTGTTGGCAAAATATCTCTAGATGATTTTAATTTTTTATGTGAATCAATGAAATTAGATCCATATATGAAAAGACTTCTAGAGATAGGATATAAAAGTAAAGGTTTAATTTCAGATTACTCGCAAAGCGTCGGTAAAATATCTCTAGATGATTTTGAATACTTATGCAGTTCTGCTGGTATGGATGATGAAATTAAATCAGTATTATTAGCTGAATTTCAAAACAAAGGATTGATTTCTGAATTTAAACTCGAAAATAGCGAAAAACATCACAAATAGAACTACAAAAATTAAAACTATGTTTGTAGTTTTTATTAGATTATTGTAAAATGATTTAGGAGGTATTTATTATGCTTACAATTAAAAATTTAAGTGTATCAGTTGGAGAAAAAGAAATATTAAAAGATTTTAATCTAGCCGTTAACGAAAAAGAAGTTCATGCTATTATGGGACCAAATGGAATTGGAAAAAGCACTATATGTAAAACAATTATGGGTGATCCTAATTACATTGTAACAAGTGGTAGTATTTTTTATAATGACACGGATTTATTAAAATTAAATGTAAGTGAGCGTGCAAGATTAGGAATCTATCTTTTAAATCAAAGTCCAATTGAAATACCTGGTGTATCAAATGCTGAAATGTTAAGACTAAGACTAAATGAAAATAATCCTAATCCAATATCGATATTTGATTTTAATAAAAAAATGACATCTATTTGTGAAAAATTAGATATTCCTAAAAGTTTTATTCACCGTGGAATCAATGAAGGAATGAGTGGTGGCGAAAGAAAGAAAAATGAACTCCTTCACTTATGGATGCTAGAGCCTAGTCTAATTATTTTAGACGAATTAGATAGTGGCTTAGATATAGACTCCCTAAAAACAGTAACAAATAGTTTGAATGAATATTTAGAAACTCATCCCAAAGCATCAATCTTATTAGTAACTCATCATGAACCACTTCTTACTATGTTAAATGCTAGTCACATTCATATTATGAAAGATGGACATATCATTAAATCTGGTGATTTATCCCTAGCAAAGGAAATAGAAAATCAAGGATATAAGAATATCTAGGTTAATTAAGTAGATGCAAATGAAAAAAGATAATATAATATTAGTAGATAATGATATAGTTAAAGAAATAAATTATTTTAATAAATCATTAGGAAATAAAACGATAGAAATAAAAGATAATTCATCTTTAACTATAAATTATTTTATAGATGCTATAGATGATAATAATGAAATAAATATTTATATTGGAACTAATTCAAGTCTAGTCCTTAATCATTCATATATTAATAATACCAATTATGACTTAAAGATAAACATTAACTATGCTGGTGAAAAATCAAATGTATTAGTAAATGTAAGAGGAGTTAATAATTCCGGCACATCAAAAGTAGACATAGATGGTACATTACTAAAAAATAATAATAACAATATATTGGATGAAAAAATTAAAATAATAAATATTAATAATGGAAAAGTTATTTGCAAACCCAATATGTATATCAAAACTAGCCAAATAATAGCTAATCATGAAAATGCCATTGGAAATATTAATAAAGATGAAGTGTTTTATTTAATGAGTAAAGGAATAAATAAAGAAAACGCCGAAAAACTAATAATTCAAGGATATTTATTAAGCGTTATTGATAATGAAGAATTAAAAATTAAAATAAGAGAATATTTAAATTCAAGGAGGTGAAATATTTATGCATCGTGATGATTTTCCTAAAGAACTTATGGACAATGTAATCTATTTAGATAATGGTGCAACAACTTTTAAACCTAAAGTAGTATTAGACAAAATGAATGAATATTATACTAAATATTGTGCAAATGCCCATAGAGGAGATTACAGCTTAAGCTATAAAGTTGATGTTGAATATGAAAATGCTAGAATTAAAGTTGCTAAATTTATTAATGCAAATCCGGATGAAATAGTCTTTACTAGTGGAGCAACCGAAAGTTTAAATCTAATTGTAAAAGGATTCTTTGAAAATAACTTAGAAGCCGGCGATGAAGTTATAATTTCTGATGCCGAACATGCTAGCAACGTTATGCCATGGTTTAGATTAGCAACAAAATATGGAGTAGTAATAAAAAGAGTTAAATTAGATGGAAACCTTCATGTTACATTAGAAAATTTAAAAGAGACAATAACTCCTAAAACCAAAGTAATCTCACTTGCTGAAATAACAAACGTTGTTGGTGATATAAGACCAATGAAAGAAATATGTAAACTTGCCCATGAAAATAATATATTTGTAGTCTGTGATGGAGCCCAAAGTGTTCCTCATCGTAAATGTGATGTTAAAGATAGTGATGTCGATTTTCTAGCCTTTTCTGGTCATAAAATGTGTGGGCCAACTGGGGTAGGTGTTTTATATGGTAAAAAAGAATTATTAGAAGAAGTAGAGCCAATCCTTTTAGGTGGTGGAATGAATGAATCTTTTGATAACGAAAATGAAGTATATTTAAAAGATTTACCTCAAAGATTAGAAGCAGGAACTCCTAATATTGCTGGTGTAATTGGACTAGGAGCTGCCATTGATTACTTAGAAAAAATTGGAATGGATACCATCAGTATTTACGAGCAAAAATTAAAATCATATTTAATAAGCAAACTAGAGAAAATACCATATATTCAAATTGTAAATGAAGAAGCCGATAGTGGAATAGTCGCATTTAATGTAGAAGATGTATTTAGTCAAGATGTTGCCTATTATTTAAATAAATACAATATCTGTGTTAGAGCAGGCAATCATTGTGCTAAAATATTAAAACATTCAACCGGCGTAAAAAATACTGTAAGAGTAAGTTTATATTTTTACAATACTAAAGAAGAGATAGATAGTTTAGTTGAACTATTATCAAATAAAGATAAAATAATAAAGGAAATGATTTAATGGAACCAGAAGTTAGAAGAGAAATAATATTAGATAATTATAGTAATCCTTTTCATAAAGAATTCAAAGGAGAAGACTTTAATTCAGCAAACGCTAATAATTCATCATGCATTGATAATATAAATATATTTATTAAATTTGATGGAAATATCATTAAAGATGCTTACTTTGACGGAGAAGCCTGTGCTATATCAACAGCCAGTACATCTATAATGTTAAAAGAAATTATTGGTAAAACTAAAGAAGAGGCTTTGGCCATAATAGATAATTTTAACAACATGATAAATGAACAAGATTATGATAAAGATAAAATGAATGAATCACTCGCTTTTGATGAAATGTACAAGCAAGAAAGTCGTAAAACCTGTGCAACACTTCCGTATAAAGCATTATATAAATTAGTTTCAAAATAAAATTAAAATTTAAATGGAGTAACATCCATTTTCTTTTTGTTAAAAGTACAAATATATTTTGCATAAATAATAATTTAATTATATAATTTTATTAGGATGTGAAAAAATGGAAAATAAAATAACTCACGTTGGTATCATTATGGATGGAAATCGTAGATGGGCCAAAGAAAAAAATAAGAAATCACTTGAAGGACATAGAGCAGGAGCAGATCGTATATGTTCCCTTGCTAAATATGTATTTGATAAAGGAATTAAATATTTAAGTATCTATGCTTTTTCAACGGAAAATTTTAATCGTTCTATAGAAGAAGTAAGTTATTTAATGGATTTACTTATCGTTACATTTAATAAAAAATTAAAGAATTTAGCTAAAGATAATATTAAAGTAGTTTTTTCTGGGCGAAGAGAAAATTTATCTGATAAAGTCTTAGCTTGCATTGATAAAGTTACCGAATTAACTAAAGACAACACCGGTGGCACTTTAAACGTTTGCTTTAATTATGGATCAAAGTCAGAAATAGTCGACGCTTGTAATAAATTAGCTAAAGACAATAAAGAAATAACCGAAGAAAATATCAGTCAGTATTTATATCAAGATATCCCACCTCTAGATTTAGTCATTAGAACAAGTGGAGAATATAGACTATCAAATTTCATGTTATGGCAAGCAAGTTATGCCGAATTATACTTCACCAAAGTATATTTTCCTGATTTTGATGAACACGAGTTTGATCTAGCCTTAGAAGAATATAATCATCGTCATAGAAGATTTGGAGGAAACTAATGAAAAAAAGAATAATAAGTGCAATTATAATGTTAATGATAGCGATTCCATTAATAATACTTGGAAACAAGGCATTCATATTAGGTATCGCAGTTATAGGATTAATGTCGTTTTATGAAATAATTAAATTAAATAAATACCCAAAAATAGTGAAAATATTATCGTTTATATCCTATATGATAATAATATTTAATAATTATGAGTCGAATTTTCTAATTAATAACTTCGATTTCAAATTATTAGCGTTAGCCATACTATTAACATTAATACCTGTAATAAAATACCAACCAAGTAATGAATATACAACCAGTGATGCTTTTAGCTTAACAAGCTTTTTACTTCTAGTCGGATTAGGTTTAAACTTTTTATTATCAACTAGAAATTATTCTTTAAGTTATTTTATTTTGTTAATGTTAATTCCAATTTTTACAGATACATTCGCTTACTTTGGTGGTATGTTAATTGGAAAACACAAAGTAACAAAGTTATCGCCAAAAAAAACATGGGAAGGATGTATTACTGGGCTTTTAGTATCAACCATTCTTTCTTCAATATATTATGTATATTTTATCGGAAATACTCTAACTTTAAACAAAGTTTTAATTTTAATACTTGCAAGTATAATAGCTCAAATAGGCGATTTATTCTTTAGTGCTATTAAAAGAAATCATAATATTAAAGACTTTAGTAACTTAATTCCTGGACATGGTGGAATAATAGACAGATTAGATAGTATCATATTTGTATCATATTTGTTTATAATATTTATAGATTATTTATAGGAGGAAACAATGTTATCAATTATATATTTAATATTAATTTTAGGAGTTTTAGTGTTTGTTCACGAATTTGGACACTTTATTACAGCCAAAAAAATAGGAGTTTATGTTAATGAATTTGCTATTGGAATGGGGCCTAAAATTTACTCATTTAAAAGAAAAAATAAAAACGATCCAACCGAATATTCCATTAGATTATTACCAATTGGTGGATTTTGTGCAATGGCTGGAGAAGTTATTGAAGACGAAGATAATAAAAAAATAAAAAAGAATGAATACATGTGTAATCGTTCTAAATTAGAAAGAGTAATAATATTATTAGCCGGAGTAACAATGAATATTTTACTAGCATTAGTTCTACTATTTGTTCAATCACTTATTTGGGGACATACAGAACAAAAATCAATAGTAGGTTATGCTCCAGAAGGTTATCCTATTGCTGAAGCAGGTATTGAAGTCGGTGATAAAATTACCAAAATAAATGGTTATAAAGTAAACACTTGGGATAAAGTAACATTAATAATGAGCTATAAAAATGATAAACCATATACTGAATTTGAAGTTGAGAAGAAAGATGGTACTATTAAAAGTTATCAAATAACTCCATTAAGCAAAATAAATGAAGATGGTACAGAAACTAAAGTATTTGGTATTGGAGTTGGAGATAAAGAAATAAGAGGATTTTTACCATCATTAAAATTTGCCTTTACCAAGTTAGGTAGTATTGTGTCAACAATGTTACTAATAATAATTAATTTATTTACCGGCAAATTATCTTTATCATCGTTATCTGGACCAGTTGGTATGTATACTGTTGTTAAGAGTGCTGGAACATTTAGACAACTTTTATATCTAACATCATACTTAAGTATAAATTTAGCAGTTATTAATGCAATTCCATTTCCAGCATTTGATGGAGGAAGAGTATTGTTTGTAATAATAGAAGCAATTAAAGGAAGCAAAGTAAAACCAGAAGTTGAGAATATCTTCCATTCAGTTGGATTCATTCTATTAATGCTTTTAATGGTATATATAACAATTCAAGATATTATAAGATTAACTTAAAAGAAAAAAATCTAATGATTATATTTCTCTCATTAGATTTTTATTTTTATATGGATTCTTTTTATCAATTTTATCTACAAATAAAATACCATTTAAATGATCAATTTCATGTTGAAATGCAACCGAAATATCTTCACGAACTCTTATAGTAAAAGGATTTCCATTTTCATCAAAAGCCGCAACAGTAATTCTAGCATATCTTGGAACAATGCCTTCAACTTCACGATTTACTGATAAACAACCTTCACCTTCGCCTACGTATATTAATTCCTCACTTTTACTAATAATTTTCGGATTAATAACAACATATCTTCTAAATTTACCATCATCTAGTTCTTCTGAAATAACAAATATTCTTTTTTTAATCCCGATTTGAACAAAAGAAAGTCCCATTCCCGGTCTTAAATCATATTTTTCAGAATATTCTTCAATTTGGCTCATTTCTAAATATGTTAAAGAATCATCAATAAGTTTTTTAGTTTTACTATCTAAAGGAAAAACAACATCTTCAGATTTCTCATGTAAAATCTTATTTGACTCATCTAAAATTTTAATATTAGGTAACTTCATAAATTTATGCCCCTTTCATAACACGATATATTTTAGCAAAAATTTAAAAAAAGATAAATACTAAAATTTAATCCTATCTCCAATATTCATTTCATAATCTAATGAAGAAGGTATTTCTAAAGTATTTTTACTATTTTTTAATACAACTACACTACATGGTTTAATATTTTTTCTTTTTTCTATAATAATCAAATTATCATCTAAACCATAAATATCAATATTAATTCTCATAAAGAATGTATGAATCATATTAGTTTTATAAAATAACATTCCATAATTCACATTTTTTTTAAACATTAATCCTTTAAATTTCATAAAAAAAGAATTTGCTTTTACAATCTTCATAATCAATCACAATTACATTATATATAATAATTGACAAAAATGCAAAATTAATGCGATAATAATGATAGGGTGAAAATATGAAAAAAATAAATAATCGTGGTCAAGCCTTAGTAGAATATGTAGTAATCATTGGATTAGTTACAGTATTAGTAGTAGGACTAGTTTCATATTTTGGAGGATATCTAAAAGATGCAATGACTAAGACAGGTTGTTCTCTAATTGGAGAAGATTATAAACAAGGTGATAAACCTGGAGAAGGCGAATGTGTTAGTAAAGATACATCTCTAGAGGATATGTTTAAATAATATCTATTTCAGGATTTGCATTCTTATACACTTCAACATATAAGTAAATTGCACCACCTATTAAAATACATATACTTGCAAGTAATAAAAGTTTCCTATAAGTTGGGGAATCTTTTTTTGTGTTTTTATAAGTAACATAAGTAGTATAAATATATATGCATAACGCAATAAACAAAACAAGAATATTTATATATCTAAAAATTTTACGATACTTTTCATCGACCGTATAAAGATATTTTTCTTCAAAATAATTACTAATAAAATTTGCTCCAATTATAAAAAGATATATTAACCAAATAATATTTTCTTTTTCAACATCAAATAGTTGGCTACTTATATTTTTATTCATATTAATTAATATGATAAATATTTAATAATAATTAATGAATAAGCAAAAGTCAAAAAAATGTTTGCATAAATTTTGCTTTTATGCTAGAATAAACCCTAATAAAAGGGGAATGTATATGTTTTGGAATAATTTATTTAAAAAGAAAAATAAGATATATAATACAGATATAGTTAATAATGCCTATTCTAAAATGCCTACATATGAAGAATTAACTACTGAAGAACAAGAATATGTTAATAAATTAAAAGAAGAATATCTAAACTTTTATGATACTGAAGATAATCATATTAATTTAGATAATGAACTATTTAATGAAATAAAAACGTATCAAGAATTAGCCCTAGATATTATGTATAATGACCATTTTGGTAATATTGTTAATTCAATAATAGATAGTAAAAAATTAATATATTATTCTCATAAAATAACGGAAATAAATAATACTTTAAAATATAAATATATTGCCTTAAACGAATTAAGAAAAGATAAAAAACATCTTGCTAAACATATGGGGTTATATGTCTTAGGCAAAAGAAAAATAAACATATTAAAAGCTTTAGATCATCAAATGAACATTATAAACAATATGCTTATTATTGCTAATCAAAAAATAACTGATTATTGCGCCTGTGCCATTGCAAACTATCCTAAAAATATAGATGAACCAACAGAAAAAGAATTAAATGATAGATATATCGAAGTAGAGAAAGATTATAAAGATTTATTTAACACTTCAATTAATTTAGATGATAATTTGACAAATACAGACAAAACAACATATATCGAAATACTTATAGATAAATTTATATATGAAAATAAAGATTTAATAGATAAATTAAAAGAACAACTAGATTTAATTGCGAATAGCGAAATAAAAAATATAGTTGCACAAATAAATGTAATTGATAATTTAATGAAAATCAAAATGTATTACAACATCTTTAATAAATATGGCAGAAACAAATTAACCAAAGAAGACTTTGAAGATTTATATCAAATAATATTTAATGTTTATACTTATTGTCAATTATATAACAATTTTAATTTCAGTAAATATTATAATTCTATCACTGATAACACTGAAAAAGAATTTTATAAATCAATAATTGATTCAAAATTAATATTATTAAAAATGAAACAATTAGCAATATTTAAAGGAGAAAAGCAATATCCGGATGATATAGTTAAAAATTTAATGACTATATTTGAAAGATATAATAGAAATTATTGGAAGTTATCAAACAAATCTTCTAACATTTATTTTGACTCCTATTTTAACTATTTTGATAAACTTTCAATTACCGAAAAGATAATAAATTATAATTTAAAGTTATTATTATCGCTAGATTATGAAAATGGATTTGATGATTATTTTACTAATAAGCTTATCTATGTAACATATTTTAAACGTGATTTAGCTATGAAAGATTTTTACAAACTTTTAATAGGAGTAAATAATTATTTATCGAAAAACAATATAACTGAAGAACAACTAAAAAATGAATTGCTTACTATTTCAAACAGATCTAATAATAATGAATTTATTGATTCTGATACTAACAAGAAAGAAACTTACACATTATTAATTAATATCATTAACGATTATAAAGCATATGAGCCAATTCTTAAATTATATTCATCTTTATATGATATTGATTTTAGTATTTTTCCAGAACATATTTTAGGTAAGCATATAAATATTTTAATAAATTATTATGATTACGGTAATGGACCATTAATTATTAATAATAATATTGATGAATTAGATATCAAATATTCTCAAAAAGACGATAGAATATTGATTATTAATGGCAACGTTGAAACAATGAATATACAAATTTCTTCTGATCTTGCCAAAGATGATAATGTAATGCATACTAAAGTATTGTTACCTATTAAGCCATTAAAAATGAATTTTTATAATGATAAATATGAAATGGATTCTGATGTTAGTTCTAATGCAAAACAATATCAAGTTAAATATGCAACTATTAATAAAGAAACTGGATTTATGAGTTATGATTACATTAAAAAAATATTTGCGAAAATAGGTGCAATGTTTATCTTAAGAGAAGAGATATTAGATTATAGTGAAGAAAAAATGAATTTTTACTTTAAAAAAACATTTAGATCAATTATAGATGTTATAGATGATGAAGACAGCAGATTAGCATCATTAGGATATTCACGTAAAATGAATTTTATGAATGTTTGGTTAGAATTATTTAGTAATATGTCAATTTTATTCCAAAATGGAACTATTGCACGTTTAAATCGTTCAAAAATTGAAATCAATGGTAATAATATTGGAACACTTTCATACGTTTCATACGTCATGATATCTTATGACGAAGCAATAGAATTTTTTGTAAAAGTTTTAAAAAAATATAAAACAGACAAAATAATAACAAAAAAACAATAATAAAAAGTAAATCATTAAACAAAATATTGTATAAAATATCAATTTACGAACAAATGATTTGACATTTAATAAAATATATGCTAAAATACATATACAAATAAGGGATATGGGGGTTTTAGAAATGAAAGGATATATCTTAGATTATATAAATGAAAATGAATATAAGAAATTAGAAAGAGCATTAAAAAAATATAATATGCTTGCTTTTAAAGAGTTAAACTTTAGTTTTTATCCAGCATTAAGAAATGGTAATTTTTTAGGAGAACTAGTTTCTAAGAATAAAGCTAAAGGAACTGAAACATATGAATTAAAACTTAAGAGTGATCATATGTTTAGTCAAGTTCACGGTGATATTAAATTACATTACATTGTTTATAAAAAAGAGAATGTTGTTATGTTAGATACTATAACTCCATCTGATATATTATTAGAAGGACATATGGCCGAATTAACAACATATAAAGGCGTAATGATTAGTAAAGCAAATGCTGAAAAAGATATGTTTAAAATTGATTTATTAAATATGTTACAAGATAATAAACATTAATATTAAAAATAAGAATAATGGGGGAAAATATATTATGAAAGAATCTAATGGAAACAATGATTTGAAATCATTTTTAATTGTAAATAAAAGTATTGATGACTTACATGATTTAATTGGTACCGAATATTTTTATTATATCTATTATAGTATTTTAAAAATAATAAAACAAATCTATATGAATATGAGAGGTATTAAACAAATGCCTGGTAATAACAATAAAATGTTAAAAGATTTGCTTAAAGAATCAAAATTAAGTGATTACGAAATAAAAATAATTGAAGAGCCTAGTTTTGCTGAAAATTATAGTAAATGTACAGAATTAGGAGATTCAAATAAAATGTTTGATAATTTAAAAGAACTGTATTATTATTGCTTTGGCAATGTTCAAAATGAAATTCTAGAAAATTCATCAAGAGAAGAAATTAATTCATTAAGAAAAATATAAAAAGAATGTTCAATAAATAGAACATTCTTTAATTTTGTCAAAAGTATGGTGCAGGTAACAGGACTTGAACCTGCACGGATGTATCCACTAGATCCTAAGTCTAGCGCGTCTGCCAATTCCGCCATACCTGCATAAAAAAATGGTGGATCTTGTAGGACTCGAACCTACGACCGCCCGGTTATGAGCCGGATGCTCTAACCAACTGAGCTAAAGATCCTTAACACTTCTTAAATATATCATAAATTATTTTAGAGTGCAATTATTTTTTTACTATTTTTAATAATTTTATAAAAATATGTATAAATACAAGCATTATTAATATAATTTAATATGATAAAACTATTAAAAATTATAATTTGCCTATTTCTCATTAGTTATAGTATATCGTTTTATATATTTTTTTTAAATGAATTATACATAGATGGATTTTTAAGATATTTGATAACAATAGTAACTCATTTCGAAACATTAATGATAATTCCATCTATTTTAATTCTAATGTACACTTTACATCCCAAAATATAAATGTTAGAATTAGTGAGTAAGGTGGTAGAAATGAAAAAAGTATTAATATTTATTGTAATGTTATTAATACCTTTATCTGTTTATGCAAATGATTATAAAGTAACTAATCATATAATAGATACAGAAGTAGAAATAGCAGGCGCAATAAAAGTAAAAGAATTAATTGTTGTTGAAGGAAAAATAGATTATTTAAATAGAAAACTAAATTATTACAGTTTTGGAACAAAAGCATGGGATGGTAAAGAAGCTGTTGACTTCGAAGGATCATCATTTTATAATGCTCCAAGTGTTAGTATAAACAAAGTATCTGCATTTAAATTAACCGATAAAATTGATATTAACAATTTAAACCGTGATGAAACTAGTGCATTAAAAGAATTTGATTTAAAGAATCCTAGTAAAGAAGGATATTCATACAAAGATAATAAAAATGGTACTGGTGATTTAAAAATATTATATCCATCAGAAGATAATATTGCGTTATACATTGAATACACTGTAAATAATGCAGTTGTTAAACATAACGATATTAAGGAACTTAATTATACATTTAAAAATTTAAATGCTGATAAAACAATAGTTAGAATAATCACACCATATCCAGTAACAAAAGAAGCTGAAGACGAATATAATATCTGGATTCATGGGCCTAGAAATAGCGTGTTTCATGAAATAGTAAACTCTAATGAATCAAAAGTTGGTTTATATGGTGAATTTGATAAAGTATCTGAATTTAATGTAAGAATGACAATGCCTCAAGATTTTGTTGGTATAGATATGATGCTAAATAAATCAAATATTGATGCATTAGACAAGATAAAAGAAGTTGAAAATGCTCGTAAAAACACAACAGAAACAAATGCAAAATTATTAAATAACATAGTCTATGTTTTAATTGGTCTATCAGTGTTATTGCTAATTGGAACAATATTAATCCCCGTAATAAACTTATTAGATAAAAGAATATTAATATTACTTGAAATATTTGGGATCTTATTATGTATATTTAATTACTTATTCTATAAATTCCAATATCCATATTTATATGTCGACGTTTTAATCCCATTTATTAGTTTAATAATTAGTAAAATAAAAAAGAAATAATGTAAACTGTTAGAAAAAATCTAGCAGTTTTTTTGCTTAAAGAATAAACTCTACATAAAATAGAGCAACATTTAAAATAACCTATGATAAAATGTAAATGAAAGGGAGATAACATGGAAAGTTTAGGAGAAAAAATAAAAAATATTAGAATATCAAATAATTTAAAACAAAGTGAACTTGCTGATATTTTGCATATATCTGAAAAAACAATATCTAGTTGGGAAAACGATCGTACAACACCAGATTTGAATATGATTTATAAAATATCAAATTACTTTAAGAAAAGTTTCTATTATTTAATAAGTGATGATTACATTAATTTAAATAATAATGAAATAGAAATAAAACTAAAAGTAGATAAAAGCGAATATGAAAGAATATTAAATTTAGTAAAAAACACAGCAAAATACAAAAATACTGTTAAACAAACTGATACCTATTATAGTTTAAAAGATAAAAATAGTTGGTTAAGAACAAGAAATGAAAATGGAAAGTGTATCTTTAATTTAAAAAAGAAAATAAATAATTCTCATTATGAAAAATATGATGTTTTAATTGATAACTTAAATAATCTAAATAAAATATTAGAGGAATTAAATGTTAATGAATTAGGAACAATTGTTAAAGAAAGAACTACCTATGTTTATAAGAATAAGTATGAATTTTCATTTGATAATGTTGAAAGCATTGGTTTATTTATAGAAATAGAAGTAATTAATCAAATAGATAATTTTGAAAAAGATACATACAACCTATTAAATTTGATGAAAGAATTAAAAATTGATTTAAATATGATTGAAAGAAGAAAATATATTGATTATTTGGTAAAGGATTAATAATGAAAAGAGAAGAATTAATAAAATTAAAGAAAATGTATAATCAAGAATTAGAAAGAAGAACAAGAATTAACCAATTATTAAAAGAAGATAATGTTTTAGAATATCTAAAACTTAATGGAATAAAACTTGAAAGAATGCAAATCGAAGATACGTGGTCCATAATAAAGGAATTATTAAAAAATATCGAAATTACCGAAACAAATAGTATATTAGTACATACAAGCAATTATATGTTAGAATGTAAAATATGTTATGAAGAAACTGATTATTATCGCCTTCCTGTCCCATTTAATGATAATAACACTGAATATCAAACGTTTAGAAATATAGAAACAGGAAAAATTTATACAAGTTGTTCTGATAATTATGTAAAAAATGAATTCGATAATAATAACTATTCATATTATTTTCCTGATAAAAATGAATCAAATATTACCTTAAGTGAATTTTGTCATAAATTACATAATCGTGTTTTAACAAGTGAATTAAGGCAAAAATACACAATATTAAATCCTTATAACAGTAGTAAAAATCAAAATGGTTATGAAGAAGTAAGAAAAGATTTCTTTGAAACGGCTATAACTAAAGGTCAAACTAGTGCTAAGAAGTTAATACTTTCTAAATACCCGTTAATGAAATAAAGAAGTGATAAAATTGATTTAAGATCAGAGTGTCCTCATGTAACTATCATATTACCATCTAATTTAGATAAATTTAATATTCACAAAGCATCTAAATCCAAATATGATTTTTATTTCAGCCACTTAACATTAATTCATAATTACAAAATATTAGATTTAGATTATAAAGATTTATACTACTATTTCTATAAATTAATATATGCTTTATTTGAAAATAAACATAATAATCTTTCACAAATTTTTAGAATAATGCTTATAAATGATCCTAACAATAAAATTAGAACCATAACAATTGATGGTTTATATGATAAGAAAATTGAAACACTAAAAGATGTTGATAATTTAGCTAAAATAATAGCTGATTGTATTATAAAAAACAAAGATCAAATTAAAAGTTTAATGACCGAAGAAATAGAAAAGCCCAAAACATTAATTAAAAAATAATTCTTGTTAATAAAATCAATGTATATTATAATATTCATAGAAAGTAAAGGGATATAAATGAATGTTATTGTGATAGGAAAGCCAAGAATAGATGTTACTGAAATAGTGGATAATTTCCCATTAGAAGGAAAAGATAAAAAAATAACCAAAAGAATTATTTCTAACGGAGGAATAAGCGTATATGTTGCTTGTATGCTTGCCAAATGGGGAATAAATGTTTATTATTCAGGCGTTGTTGGTGGTGAAGAAGAAGGAATTAAATTAAAATCTAAACTAGAAGAATATCATATTGATACTAAATTTGTTGAAGTAAATTATGAAACTAAAACTAATAAAAATTACAGTGTTCTTAATGAATCTAATGGTACAAGAACTAATATCATATTTGATAATGAACAATTTCTAACAAAACATAAATTTGATTTTGATCCAGATTATATAATTGTTGATGGAACAGATATGGCTGGTGCAATTGGAGCCTCAAATAACTATCCAAACGCTAAAATGATTATGCTTGCTAATGTAGTATCAAAAGAATATTATAATTTATCTAAAAGATGTGCCTATGTTGTTGCCAGTGAAAACTTTGCAAGTGCTTTAACTAAAATAGCAATTAACTACAATAAATCTAAAACACTTGTTGACGTAATGCAAAAAATTCAAGACTTAGAAAATGCTAAATATACTTTAAACCTACTTAATCATGGGACACTTTATGTTAAAGATCGTCAAGTAAAATATATTCCTAAAATCGAAGTAAAACCAGTTGATAATTTAATGATGGAAGCAGCATTCTTAGGTGCGTTCTGTTATGGAATAATTAGCAATTTAGATATGGATGTTATCGGCAAAATATGCAATATGGCTTGCTATAAAGCGTCCGAAAAACTAGGAACAATTGATAACATTTTAGATAAACAAGAAATATTTGATGCTTGCTCAATTAAAGTAGATACAAAACCTGAATCAATGGAAACAATAGAAAGTAAACAAGTCGAAGAATCTAATAATAATGCAAATACAGAGGCTTCCAATGTATAAAGGTAGCCCCTTTTTAAATATCTTACCAAGTCTTGACTTGCACGGATACACTAGAGAAATGATATACGTTCCTGTCGATGAATTTATTAACGATAACCTAAAGTTAAATCATAAAAAAATCCTAATTGTGCACGGTAAAGGAGAAGGTGTATTAAAACAAGAATTACATCTAAGATTTAAAAATGATAAAAGAATCTTAAAAATGTATATTTCTAGTGAAAATGAAGGCTGTACTATCATTGAATTAAAGTAATAAATATGTTAATATATATAGCCAAGCAAAGAAATAAAAATAAATTAATAACAAATAATATAAAAAGGATGTGATATAAATGTTTGTAGATGAAGTAACAGTTAAATTAATAGCCGGTAAAGGTGGCGATGGTTGTACCTCATTTAGAAGAGAAAAATTTGTTGAAATGGGTGGACCAAATGGTGGTAACGGTGGAAAAGGAGCCGATATCATATTTACTACTGATAAATCATTAAAAACCTTAATTGACCTAAAGGTTCAAAAAACAGTAAAAGCCGATAAAGGAGTTAATGGTAAAGGTCGCGATCAAAATGGCGCTAATGCTGAAGATGTCATTATTAAAGTACCTGAAGGAACAGTTGTAACCAATCTTGAAACAAATGAAGTAATATGTGATCTAATTTCTGGTTCAAAGATAATTGCTCACGGTGGTCGTGGGGGAAGAGGAAATCGTTCTTTAGCAACTCATGATAATCCAGCCCCTCGTATGAGTGAGTTAGGCGCTCCCGGCGAAGAACTTCTTGTTAAATGTGAACTTAAAGTTTTAGCAGACGTTGGTTTAGTTGGCTTTCCGTCTGCCGGAAAAAGCACTCTTTTAAGTGTTATAACAAATGCCTCTCCTAAAATTGCTGCTTACCATTTTACAACTTTATCTCCTAATTTAGGAGTTGTAAAAACTTATGGTAAAGAATATATAATTGCTGATTTACCAGGATTAATTGAAGGCGCATCAGAAGGAGTAGGACTAGGCTTTAAATTTTTAAAACATGCTATGCGTACTAAAGTAATTGCTCACATCATTGATATGTCAGGAGAAAACTCATTTAGTCCTTTAGAAAGTTATGAAACAATTTACAATGAACTTGCTAAGTACGATGAATCATTAATAAAGAAACCAAGTGTTGTAATTGCTAGCAAAATGGATTTACCAGAATCTAAAGAAAACTTAGCTAAATTTAAAGAAAAATACCCTAACCTAGAAGTATATCCTATTAGTTCAGTTTATAATGAAGGATTAGATGCTTTAATTAAAAGATTAGGTGAAATAGTTGAAGAAAGTGATAATCAAGTACCAAGTATTACAACAACTGAAAAAATATATAAATATGAAGAAGAAGTCCCATTTGAAATTCATAGAGAAAATAATATTTGGGTATTAACTGGGCCTAAAATCGAAGAATTATTTAAAATGACTAGATTCACTGAAGATGAATCCGTTATGCATTTTGCCTATAAGCTTAAAAAAATGGGTGTTGATGAAAAACTTGAAGAATTAGGTGCTAAACGTGGTGATGAAGTCAAAATAATGGATTATATCTTTAATTTTAAAGAATAATATAGTACTATTAACTTAGGAGGTTAAATAATAATGAAAAAAACAAGTATATTAACATTAGTGGTTTCTGTCATTTTAACATTGATATTCATCTACTCATTATTCTTTGTAAAAACAACATTTACAGTCACATTTACAAACAATAACGAAACAGTTGAAACAATAAAAGTTGTTAAAGGAGAAACAATCAAATTACCTGAAAATCCAACAGAGGAAGGTAAAAAATTTATTGGATGGTACTCTAATGGTAAAGAAGTAACAAATAAAACAGTTGTCGAAAGCAATATGAAAGTAGAAGCAAAATTTGAAGAAATTACTACAACTACTAAAAAAGCTTCTAAGAAAAAATAAGAAAATAACTTAAAGACTGACAATATTCGACAAAATAATAAATAAAAAATTGATATATTAAGTTCGGTGATAACAAATGCGAACTTTTTATATTTTTAAAATTAATAATGATTATTATAAATTAACTAAAAATATGCCATATAATCTTTACAAGGCATTACTTAATATTAAACTAGGTACCAAAGAAAACATTACCTATTTAAAAAATGAATATAACAGTTTAGTTGATAAATATAATAAAATAGAATTAAATAAATATATTTACGGTAAAATGAGCAAGTTAGATGGCTATAATCTTTTTAACAGTGTTCATACATTTAATAGTTATTACACTAATGAAGCAAGCAAACTTATTGTTAATAATAGTTATATGATCTTAAAAACTAATACCATAACCCCATATTTTTTAGACTATTTAGAAGATATACCTAATTTATTTTTAATTGATTTTGAAAAAGGAGACTATTTTTATCTATCTAATTTAATTAATATATAGTATAATTAAAAACGTAAGGAGTGATTTACAAATGTTACATGATATTTTACTTGTAGTTGTAGGACTTTTAATTGGTGCTGTAATCGGTTTCTTTTTAGCAAGATATTTTATGCAAAAATACTTAAAGAAAAATCCACCAATTAATGAAAAAATGATTGAAACTATGATGAGTAGTATGGGTAGAAAGCCTAGTCAAAAACAAGTTAAAGAAGTTATGCGTCAAATGAATCAAATGATGTAATGAAACTAGATTTAAGAAAATTATATGCATTTAAAAAATTAGAAATAGATACTGATTTAGATTTATCTAAAGTAGATTATCAAAAATTAAATATTAGAAAAATAAATAGAATGCATGTTAAAGGTTTAGTTAAAGTAAATTATGAAGATAATATTGAATTAGACTTAGACATTGATGGAGAAGTAGTAATGCCCTGTGCAATAACTTTAGAAGATGTTCTAGTTCCAATTAATACCCATATAGAAGAAGAAATTCTAGAAAATACCTTAAAAGATGATTTTTATCTTGATTTATTAGACATTTTGTGGGAAAATGTTATCTTGGAAGTCCCCATTAGAGTTACTAAAGAGGGAGCAAAATTAGAAAGCCAAAAAGGAAATGGCTGGGAAATTGTAAGTGAATAATTAAAGAATAGGAGTGATACCATGGCTGTTCCATTTCGTAGAACAAGTAAAACTAAAAAAAGAATGCGTCGTACACATTTAAAGAAAACTGCTGCTAACGTAGTAAGTTGTCCAAATTGTGGAGAAGCAATTAGACCTCATAGAGCATGCACTAAATGTGGTTTTTATAAGGGAAAAGAAGTTATAAAAGTTAATAAAGAAGATTAACTTTTATTTTTTTGCTCTAATTTATTGAAAATAAATATTAATATGTAGTAGACTAAAATAGAACTTGAAAGAAGGAATATAATGATGAACGAATTAGAATTAATTCAAACCTATGAAGAATATAATAGACAAATAGCGTTAAAACAAATTGAAAAAAGAGAAAGAGACAAAGCATTTAAAGAATATATTGCTAAACTAACCAAAGATTTTAATGAATCTCAAGCAATGATAACAAATGAAATAGAAGAATTAAGAAATCAAAAATATGATTATACAAAAAATAAAACAGTAATAATTAATTTAGCTGATTTATTAAATGAATTAACAAAGACAACTAAAATTAAACCAGAAGTTAATCTTATAGTTGAAATGCCTATTACTGATTTTAGAAAATATAGTGAAGAAAATATTGAAGGAACATTTGATCAATTTGACAGATTAAATTGTAATATAACAATAAAATTAGATAATTATAGAAAATATTTTAATTCAAATAATGAATTTACCTTTTGTTTAGCATATATTCATTTAATGAAAAGAGATGAAAACAGTAAAGACGATTGTTTATTAAGATTATTTAAGGAAAATAATTTATTAGGTAAGTCCATTCAAATTAATTATGATTTAGATAAAGTACTTATTGAATTACCACTATACTATGTCTGTCAATACGATATAATTAAACAAGCTGTTATTAATTGTTTAAGGAAACAAGAAATAAAAGATAAACCAAAAACACTTATTAAATAAAATGCAATATACAAAATTTAACAAAACATGTTAAAATTATATACATGGAAGAAATATTAAATAAAGCAGAAATTATATATAATTATTTAAATACTAAAGATGAAATTAGTAAAAGTGATGTTATCTTAGGGTGCGGATCTATTGATACGACTATTGTTGAAGTAGTAAAAGAATTTGATGATAAATATAACTTTAAAACAATATTTTTTAGTGGTTATAAAGGAAAAGGATCACTTGGTAAAATAAAAACAAGTGAAGCAAGAAGATTTAAAGAATATGCTCTAAAATTAGGCATTAACAATTCTAAAATAGTGTTAGAAGAGCATGCTAAAACAACCAAACAAAACATTAGAAAATCTTTAAAAAAGGTTGATTATAATAACTTAATAATAGTTCATAAGCCATATGCTTTAAAAAGAACTAAGTTAATCTGTCAAAAATATAATATTGATTGCAAAGTAACATCAGTTAATCTTTCATTAAGAAAGTACATAAATAAAGTAGTTAAAGAAAATAATATGTCTGAATCAGATGTTATAAATGAAATAGTTGGTGAAATATTTATGCTAAAGCACTATAAATTATTTGGTTTACCTAAAATAGAAATAGATGATAATGTATTAGAAGCATATAAATATTTAAAAAAGAAAGGATATCGTAAATATACAATTTAAGATATAAAAGGTTAGATATGCAATATTTTGATAATAATGAAAATTTAAGAAGTGAACTTAGAGATGTTTACTATACTTATAATAATGAAACATTCAAATTTAAAAGTGATTTAGGAATTTTTTCTAAGGATAAAATAGATGAAGGAAGTAAAGTTTTAGTAGAAACATATATAAAATATGGTAAAGATAATGTTAAAGGTTTAGATATGGGTTGTGGTGTAGGCTTTATTGGCATAATGTTATCTAAGTTAAAAAATATAACTTTTGATATGGTTGATGTTAATAATAGAGCTATTCACTTAACAAATATGAATATAAAATCTAATAAGGTAAAAGCAAACGTATTTGTAAGTGATATGTACGATAAAATTAATGATAAATATGATTTAATTATAACTAATCCACCTATTAGAGCAGGTAAAGGAGTATACTTAACAATACTTAATTCTTCTTTTAATTATCTTACTGAAAATGGAGAATTATGGTTTGTAATGCGTAACAATCATGGCGTTAAAACAGTTGTATCTGACTTAAATAAAGAACATCATGCTGAAATATTAAAAAGAGATAATGGCTATTATGTAGTAAGGGTAACAAGATGAAAGCCATATTTTTAGATATTGATGGTGTGTTAAATTCTGATGAACATACCGCATTTATCAAATCATTTGTAACATATAATGATAATATGATTGAACCATTTGATGATGAATGTTTACATAATTTAAAATATATTGTTGATGAAACAGATGCTAAGATAATAATTACATCTATTTGGCGTTTATTTCCTGACTATTTATACATATTAATGAATAAACTAGAAGAATATGGTTTAGATAAGAATGTTATAAGTCTAACAATTAGTAATAAATACAAAGATAAGTTACAAGAAATAGCTGTTAAACTAAAAAAATTGGGTATAACTGAATATGTAGTTTTAGATAACGATAATACATTAAATTTAGATCGCCATGTCATTACGAATAATGCAACTGGTTTAACTGAAATAGATGCTAAACAAGCCGTTAAAATTCTTTCATTTAATGAAGAAATGTCAAGAAAATATAGTAGATAATTAGTTAAACACAACTTAATTATATTTAACGACTATTCATATTCTGTTAAAATTACTATTGTACAAATTATTAAAATTTGATATTATTTTACGTAAGCAAGACTTACATAAAATAAAAAAGGAACGCCTAATTTTGGAATGTTGGGTGATTACCTTTTATGGGAAATGCACCAAACCCCGTGTTTATGGTGTTTTTATTTTAACACAATCATTTTAATAATGATGTAAAATAAAAATAATTACAAATAAATTAATTAAAATAAAATATAATAATTTCTTATTCACAACCATCACCTCTTTCTATTGCTAGAGTAGAGGTAATCACCTAAACAATTAAATGTTCCTTAGGTAATCGAATACCTGAATATCAATTGCCAAGTCAATATAAAACACGAAATTTCATTCAAAAAATAATTTTGTGTTTTTTCATTATATATGATAGAGTATATTTTACTTAAGGAGAACGCATATGTTTTGGAGTAAATTATTTAAAAAGAAAAATAAACTATCTAATGCGGATGTTGTAGTAAATAGTTCTTATACTAAAATGCCTTTGCTTGAAGAATTAACTGCTGAAGAACAAGGTTACGTTAATAAAATTAAAGAAGAGTACTTAAATTTTTATGATACCGAAGATAATTATATTGATTTAGATAAAGAACTATTTAATGAAATAAAAATGTGTCAAGATTTAGCCCTAGATATTATGCACAATGACCATTTTGGCAACATTGCAAGTTCAATAATAGATAGTAAAAAATTAGTATATTATTCACACGAAATATCTGAAATAAACAACACATTAAAATATAAATATATTGCTTTAGCCGAACTAAGAAAAGATAAAAAATATCTAGCTAAATATATGAGTTTGTATGTTCTAGGAAGAAGAAAAATAAACATATTAAAAGCCCTAGATCATCAAATGAATATTATTAATAATTTAATAGTTATTGCTGATCAAAGAATATATGATTATAGTACCAAAGCACTTGCTAATTATCCCAAAAATATAAATGAAGATATAGATTGTGAATTAGAAAAAAGATATGATATTGTATTAAAAGATTATTTAAATTTATTTAATGATTCAAACATACTAAACAAAAAGATAAATAATGCCGATAAAATCACATATATGGAGATAATGCTAAACAAATTTGTTTATGAAAATAAAAATTTAATAGGTAAATTAAAAGAACGTTTAAATGCAATCGCAAACACTGAAATAGAAGACATAGAACATCAAAATGATATCATAAGGGACTTAAGAAAAATAAAGATGTATTTCAATACTTTCGATAGATATGGAAGAAATTTTATAAAAAAAGAATATTTTGAAGAAATATATCAAACAATTTTTAATACGATTAATTACTATCCATTTACATACGATATTAGAAGTTATTGTAGAAATGAAGCAAAGAAGGAAGAATTAAATTTTTATAGAGAAATTATCAAAAGAAAAGCAGAATTATTTATAGATAAAAAATCAAAAATATTTGAAACAGGAATTATTAATGATAATATTTATCAAATTCTTTTAAAATTATTTGAATTGGATTCAACAGGAATTATATATAATGAAATGTTTATAAAAAATAATTTTGAAGTTTTTGATATGAAATACATAGACTTACTCCTATGTTTAGATAATCTTAATGGATTTTATTTATACTTTAATCAAAATAATTTTGAATTATTTGATTATATTATGAGTGCTTTGCCAGTTGATCACGACACAATTAAAAGGAATTTATTTAAATATATTATCGGCTTATGTGACAAAACAAAATTTGAAGATATTGATATAGATAGAGAATATTTTGTCAAAAAATATTGTTTCAATATTCCCAATATTTATGAAATGAAATTATATTATCAATTATATAAAGAGAATATTAACTTTAGCGATTTACCATTTCTAAATGAAACTTGTGATATGGATAGATTTATTAATTATATTAATAACAGTTGTCATGATAAAACAGTATTCTTGCCAGATGGAACTAAAGAATTAGAGATATATGTTGATAAATCATATAATGATATAAAAATATATTTAAATAACGATATTTCTGACGTAAGATTTTATGGCAACGATATTGATTATAAAAAATTAAAAAACACTAAAATTTATCTACCATTAGACTTTAATAAAATAAATATTAATTTTATCGTAGAAAATGAATTAAATTATAATGCAAATTATCCTAAAGCAAGAGTTTTAAATAAACAAGCATTATTAGCAATCATTGAAAAAATTGGTTCAACATTGGTCTTACCAAAAAAGATATTTAGTGCATCTAATTCATTAGAAGATAATCAAAAATTGTATAACGACCTATATTCACTATTTTATGGCTTTTATAAAAGTATTAAATGTATTACTGAAAAATCAAACTCAATTAAAGAATCTGATAGCAGTGAGTTATTTAGCTCATTATTTAGCAACATAATAATATTTGAAGAAAATTCTAATGAATATAAAATTAATAATGATTTATTTGATAAAACACCATCAAATGAAGAAACGTATAGTAATTGTAATGATAAAGTTCTTAAAAGTTATGAAGAAGCATTGAAAGATTTTGTTATCAAATTAATTAAATATAAAAATTATAGAAATTTAAAAATAGAACAAGAAATTAGCTCATTAAATAAAAAAACTAGATAAAATTTGTAAAAAATACATTTTAACAAGCAAAAGAGAGTAATAAAACGATACCAAAATTATCTTAAAAATTCAAAAAATGTTAACCATGTGTAAATATTTTAAATAAAATATACCTAAATGTTAAATTTATTGATATAATTAAAAGAATTTGTTTGACAAACTCTTTTTTTAATTGATATAATTTAGATTGGAACTGTGCCGGCTTTTGTCCGGTTATAGCGGAAAAATATATTGTTTGGGGTGAAAATGAGTGGCGTACAAAAAAGCTAAATTTGGCGATCATGCCGAGAGAATTACATTCTCAAAAACATCTAATAATTACGAATTAACCGATTTATTAGATATTCAAAAGAAATCATTTGATTGGTTTCTAACAGAAGGAATAAAAGAGGTATTTGAAGATTTATTCCCAGTAGAAAGTTTCACCGGAAATATTTCCCTAGAATTTGGAGATTATTCCTTTGATGAACCTAGATACTCAATTAAAGAGTGCAAAGAAAGAATGCTTACATTCGCAGCACCTTTAAAAGTAGAAGCAAGAGTTTTCATTAATGAAACAGGTGAAGTAAAAGAACAAGAAGTTTTCTTAGGTGACATGCCTATGATGACTGAAGCTGGAACATTCATTATTAATGGTGTAGAAAGAGTTATTCAATCACAATTAGTAAGAAGTCCATCTATTTACTTTAAACGTGAAATTGATAAAAACGGTCGTCCAGTAGTTTCTGGAGAAGTTATTCCAAATAAAGGAACATGGTTAGAATTTGAATTAGACGCAAGAGATGTTATCTACGTAAGAATTGATCGTACTAGAAAAGTTACAATCACAACACTTTTAAGAGCACTTGGATTATCAAGTGATGAAGCAATCAAAGAAGTATTTGGTGAAGATAATTACTTTATCAATAATACATTAGAAAAAGATAGTACTAAAAATACTGATGAGGCTTTAATTGAAATTTATGAAAAATTAAAACCAGGTGAACCAGCTACCCTTGATAGTGCTAAGAATCAATTAGTAGTTAGATTTTTCGATAAATTTAGATATGACCTAGCAAAAGTAGGACGTTATAAATTTAATCGTAAATTAAACGTATTAGACAGACTATTAGGTTGTACACTTGCTGAAAACTTAAAAAATGGTAAAGAAATAATCGCTAAAGAAGGCGAAGTAATTGATAAAAAACGTTTAGAAGAATTAAGACCATACTTTGCTGACGGATTAAACGTTAAAGAAGTTACAATAAATGAAGATTTAGATACATATAACAAGATTCAAGAAGTTGTTGTATATGATAAGAAAGATCCAACTAAGAAAGTAAATATTATTGGAAATGATCAAAATATTACTGAAAGAAGATTAACTATTTCTGATGTTTATGCAGCAGTAAGTTATTATTTAAATTTACTTGCTAATATTGGTAATATTGATGAAATAGATAATTTAGGAAATCGTCGTGTAAGACAAGTTGGAGAATTAGTTCAAACTCAATTTAAAGTTGGTATGGCTCGTATGGAAAGAGTTATTCGTGAAAGAATGACTACTCAAGAATTAGATACAGTTACACCAAAAACATTAATAAATATTAGACCGGTAACAGCAGCACTAAAAGAATTCTTTGGTTCATCTCAATTATCAAAATTCATGGATCAAATTAACCCAATTGCTGAGTTAACCGATAAGAGACGTCTATCATCTTTAGGACCAGGTGGTTTATCAAGAGACCGTGCTGGAATGGATGTACGTGACGTTAACGAATCACACTATGGTCGTATTTGTCCAATCGAATCACCGGAAGGTGCAAACATCGGACTTATTACATCACTAGCAAGTTATGCAAAAATTAATGAATATGGGTTTATTACAACTCCATATCGTAAAGTAGAAAATAAACATATTTTAGATGAAGTAGTTTATTTAACAGCTGATGAAGAAGCAGATTATTACATAAGTCAATCAACAATCCATATAGATGAAAATAATAATATTGTTGATGAACAAGTAGTTGCCAGACTTAATGGTGAATCAGTTATGGTTAAATCAGATTTAGTTAACTATATTGATGTATCACCATCACAAATCGTTTCAATTACAACAAGTTGTATTCCATTCTTAGATCATGATGATGCAAGACGTGCCCTAATGGGTTCAAACATGCAAAGACAAGCTGTACCTGTATTAAGACCAGAATCACCAATCGTTGGAACTGGTGTTGAATACGTTGCTGCTAGAGATTCAGGATCAACAATCGTTGCTAAAGCCGACGGTGTAGTAGAATATGCTGATGGTAAAAAAATTATTATTAAAAACGCTAAAGGAAAAGATGAATATTATTTAGCATCATTCGAAAGAAGTAATGCTGAAAGTAATATTTCTCATAACCCAATTGTTAAAAAAGGTGAAAAAGTTCATCGTGGTGAAGTTATCGCTGATGGACCAGCTACTCAAAATGGAGAACTTGCACTAGGTAGAAACATGGTAGTAGCGTTCATGACATGCAATGGTTATAACTATGAAGATGCCGTTGTATTAAATGAAAAATTAGTTAAAGATGATGTTTATACAACATTACATATCGAACATTATGATACAGACTGTCGTGATACAAAATTAGGACCTGAAGAAATTACAAGAGATATTCCAAACGTTGGAGAAGATGCTCGTAAGAATTTAGATGCTAATGGTATCGTAAAAATTGGTACTGAAGTACATGAAGGCGATATCCTAGTTGGTAAAGTTACTCCAAAAGGAATGCAAGAATTAACTAGTGAAGAAAAATTATTACATGCAATCTTTGGTGAAAAAACTAGAGAAGTAAGAGATACTTCACTTAGAGTTGCTCACGGTGCTGACGGAATTGTTCATGACGTAAAAGTTTATACAAAAGAAAATTCCGATGAATTAGCTCCTGGAGTTTCAAAAATCGTTCGTGTTTATATAATTCAAAAACGTAAGATTCAAGTCGGAGATAAAATGTCAGGACGTCACGGTAATAAAGGTGTTATTTCCCTTATTTTACCAGAAGAAGATATGCCATACTTACCAGATGGTACTCCAGTTGATATTGTTCTTAACCCACAAGGTGTTCCATCTCGTATGAACTTAGGACAAATCTTAGAGTTACACTTAGGAATGGCTGGTAAAAAATTAGGTGTTAAATATGCAACTCCAGTATTCGATGGTGCAACAGTTGATGAAATTAAAGAAGAAATGGCTAAAGCTGGTATGGACTTAGATGGTAAAACAGATCTATATAATGGACGTACTGGTGAAAAATTCGAAAACCGTGTTGCTGTAGGTGTTATGTACATGATCAAATTACATCACATGGTAGATGATAAAATTCATGCTCGTTCAACTGGACCTTACAGTTTAGTAACACAACAACCATTAGGTGGTAAAGCACAATTTGGTGGTCAAAGATTCGGAGAAATGGAAGTTTGGGCATTATATGCATATGGTGCTGCTCATGTATTACAAGAAATCATGACAATTAAATCAGATGATGTAGTTGGACGTGTTAAAGTATATGAAGCCTTAGTTAAAGGACAAATTCCAAAAGGTGCTGGAATGCCTGAATCATTCAGAGTATTAATTAAAGAATTCCAAGCATTAGGACTTAATGTTGAAATGATCGACCAAGATGGTGTTGCTCATGAATTAAAAGAATTAGAAGCCGAAGAAGATGCTGCATCAGATGCAATTACTATTGATGAAATAGATGCAAAAACTGGTGATATAGTCCATAAAAAAGATGCACCACTTCCTGAAAACTTTAGAAGACCTGAAGTAAATGCAGATTTAAATGATAATCTAGAAGATGATTATTCAGATGATGATGAAGAAGATGAAGTTTTCGATGACGAAGAACCAGATTTTGAAGAATTAGAAGACATCGAAAATGGAAATCTAGAAGTGGAGGAATAAAAATGTTGGAAGTTAATAATATTAAAGGTATTCGTATTAGTATTGCTAGCCCTGAAAAGATAAGAAGTTGGTCTTTTGGTGAAGTAAAAAAACCAGAAACAATTAATTATCGTACATTAAAACCTGAAAGAGATGGATTATTCTGTGAAAAAATCTTTGGACCAACTAAAGACTTTGAATGTTCATGTGGTAAATATAAAAGATTAAGATATAAAAATGTAGTTTGTGATAGATGTGGTGTAGAAGTTACTCGTTCTAAAGTACGTCGTGAACGTATGGGACATATAGAGCTTGCTGCACCTTGCTCTCACATTTGGTTCTTCAAAGGTGTTCCATCAAAAATGGGATTAGTACTAGATATGTCTCCAAGAGAACTTGAAGAAGTATTATACTTCGTTTCATACGTAGTAATTAATCCAGGAACAGCTCCACTAGAAAAAAAACAAACCCTATCAGATAAAGAATATCGTGCATATTATGAAAAATATGGTAATTCATTTGAAGTAGGTATGGGTGCTGAAGCAATCCAAAAATTATTAAAAGAAGTAGACGTTGATAAAGAAATTGAAAAATTACGTGCTGAATTAGACGGAGCTACTGGTCAAAAACGTATCCGTTTAGTCAAGAGATTAGACTGTTTAGTAGCATTCCAAACATCAGGAAATAAACCTGAATGGATGGTATTAGACGTAATTCCTGTAATTCCACCAGATTTAAGACCAATGATTCAATTAGATGGTGGTAGATTTGCAACATCTGACTTAAACGATTTATATCGTCGTATCATCAATCGTAACAATCGTTTAAAGAAATTATTAGAGCTTGGTGCTCCTTCAATAATTGTTCAAAATGAAAAACGTATGTTACAAGAAGCAGTTGATACATTATTTGATAACGGCAGACGTGGAAGAAGTGTAAGCGGTGCTGGTAATCGTGCATTAAAATCATTATCTTCTATGTTAAAAGGTAAACAAGGACGTTTCCGTCAAAACCTATTAGGTAAACGTGTAGATTACTCTGGCCGTTCAGTTATCGTTGTAGGACCAAATTTAAAAATGTATGAATGTGGTCTTCCAAAAGATATGGCTTTAGAACTATTTAAACCACATGTAATTAATGGTTTAGTAGAAAGAGGCTTAGCTCATAACATTAAAGGAGCTAAAAAATTAATAGATAATAAAGATGACTGTGTTTGGGATGTAGTTGAAGATGTAATTACTGAACATCCAGTTATGCTTAACCGTGCGCCAACATTACATAGACTTGGTATTCAAGCATTTGAACCAAAATTAGTTGGTGGTAAAGCTATTAGATTACACCCACTAGTATGTGCTGCATTTAATGCCGATTTCGATGGTGACCAAATGGCAGTTCACGTACCAATTAGTGAAGAAGCTAAAGCAGAAGCAAGAATCCTAATGTTAGGTGCTAATAACATCTTAAAACCGTCAGATGGTAAACCAATTGTTACTCCATCACAAGATATGGTATTAGGAAACTATTACATAACATTAGAGTATGCTGGAGAACCAAATGAAGGTAAAGTTTATAAAAATTCAAACGAAGCATTAATGGCATATGAAAGAAGAGAAATAACTTTACATACAAGAATCGCTCTTCCAGTTAAATCATTTAAATATAAAATATTTGCCGATGATGTTAAAGATAAATATTTAGTTACAACAGCTGGTAAATTATTGTTTAACGAAATCTTACCAGATACTTATCCATTTATTAATGAACCAACTAAAGACAATATTGAAGGGTTAACACCAAACAAGTATTTCTTAGAAATGGGAACTAATATTCCTGAAGCTATTAAAGCTATGCCTTTAACCCCAGCGTTTGCTAAAAAGACATTACAACAAATAATTGCTCAAATATTTAAACGTTATAAAACAACTGAAACATCTATGATGCTAGATAGATTAAAAGATTTAGGATTTAAATATTCTACAATTTCAGGTATCACATTCAGTATTATGGATATTATGACTAGTCAACATAAACAAGAATATATTGCTGCTGGTCAAGAAAAGGTTAATAAAATAAATAAACAATTCCAAAGAGGTTTAATTACTGATTTAGAAAGACATAATTCAGTATGTGCTGTATGGAATGAAGTAAGAAGTCAAGTAGAAGCAGAGTTAAAAGAAATTGCTGCCACAAACCCAACAAATCCAATATTTATCATGATGTCATCTGGTGCTCGTGGTTCATTAAACCAATTTACCCAAATGGCAGGTATGCGTGGATTAATGGCTAAACCAAACGGTGATGCAGTAGAAATCCCAATTTTAACATCACTTTATGAAGGACACTCAGTTAACGAATTCTTCGTTAATACTCACGGTGCTCGTAAAGGATCTGCCGATACAGCCCTTAAGACAGCCGATTCAGGTTACTTAACAAGAAGACTTGTAGATGTTGGTCAAGATATAATTATTAAAGAAGAAGATTGTGGTTGTACATCTGGCTTAGTAGTATCAGACTTTATTAACGACAATGATGGCTCAGTTATTGAATCTATGGCTGAAAGAATCGTTGGTAGATATGCTGCTAAAAAAGTTATCAATCCTGAAACTAAAGAAGTTATTGTTGATAAAGGTGAAGCAATTACTGAAAGTATTGCAAGCAAGATTGTTAAAGCAGGTATTACAAAAGTTGAAATTAGAAGCGTATTAACTTGTAAGAGTGAACACGGAATTTGTCAAAAATGTTATGGTTACAACCTAGCAACTGGTAACCTAGTTGAAACAGGTGAAGCTGTAGGTATTATGGCCGCTCAATCAATCGGTGAACCAGGTACACAGTTAACACTTCGTACATTCCATGCCGGTGGTGTAGCATCAGAAGAAGATATCACTCAAGGTTTACCAAGAGTTGAAGAAGTATTCGAAGCACGTCGTCCAAAAGGAAAAGCAACAATTGCTGAAATTACTGGTAAAGTTTCTAAAATAGAAGAATCTTCTGGTAAATGGAAAGTAACTGTTATGAACGATAATGAAGCTAGAGAACATACAACAAGTTATGGTGCTAAACTAAGAGTAGAAGTAGGATCAGAAGTTAATGCTGGTGATAGATTAACTGAAGGTATTATTGCACCTAAAGAATTACTTGCAGTTACCGATCCAATTACTACTCAAGAATATATCTTAAAAGAAATTCAAAAAGTATATAAATCACAAGGTGTTGATATTGCTGATAAACACGTTGAAGTTATTGCATCAAGAATGATTAATAAGATTAGAATAACTGATGCTGGAGATACTGATATGGTAGCAGGTTTAACAGTTAGTATTAGAGAATTTGCTAAAAAGAATAAACCAATTATTCTTGAAGGTAAAGTTCCTGCTAAAGGTTATCCAATTATTTTAGGTATTACAAAATCAAGTTTAGAAACTGATTCATTCTTATCAGCTGCATCATTCCAAGAAACAACAAGAGTATTAACAGATGCTGCTATTAAAGGAAAAGTTGATGAATTAAGAGGCTTAAAAGAAAATGTTATTTTAGGTAAATTAATTCCAGCTGGTACTGGTGCTAGACAATATGCTAATGTAGATATAACATTAGAAAAAGAATTTTTATCAGATGAACCAAGTGAGGTATTAGAAGAAGAATTCTTAGATAATGAAGAAAAACCAGATATTGAAGTTAATGAAGTAGAAGAAAACACTCATGAAAATAGCGATAATGAATAATATTAAAAGCTAAGATAGAAATATCTTAGTTTTTTGTTGTAATAATATTATTCATTTGTTTTATAATAAACATTTTACATTTTATAGTCAATTTGATAGAATATAGTTGTGATTTTATGAAGAAGTATCAAAGATGGATATATATTATATCTGCCATAATAATTTTTATTTTAATTATAGCAATGCTTATAATTCACACATTTAGTTATTAAAAGGAGATTAGAAAAAATGAAAAGAGATATTTTAATAGGTGGCGCATGGCCATATGCTAATTATTATTTACACGTAGGACACTTAGCAGCCCTTTTGCCAGGAGATGTTATAGCAAAGTATTACCGAATGTGTGGAGATAATGTTATTTATGTATCAGGCTCTGATTGTCATGGAACTCCAATAACTGAAAGAGCTAAAAAAGAAGGAACTACACCACAAGCCATAGCAACTTTTTATCATGAAGAATTTGTTAAAACATTTAATAATATTGGCTTTAATTACGATTTATATACTGCAACAATGACAGATTATCATAAAAAATATGTTCAAAATGCTTTTTTAAAAATGATTAATAATGGATATATTTATGAAAAAGAAATTGAACAAGATTACTGTGATACATGTAATAAATTTGTATCAGATCGTGAAATTGTTGGAATATGTCCAAATTGTGGTGGAGAATCTACTGGTGATCAATGTGATAATTGTTTAGCATCATTAGATCCAAGTCAAGTATTAAATAAACATTGTAAAACATGTGGTAGCTTATTAACAACTAAAATAAATAAACATTTATATTTTAAATTACCAGAATTTAAAGAAGAATTACAAAAACTATTAGATAAAAATAAAGATAAATGGCGTAAAAACGCTATTGGAGAAACTCAAAAATATATAGATGGTTTAGTAGAAAGAGCAACAACTAGAGAACTTGACTGGGGTGTTGAAGTGCCAGTTAAAGGCTACGAAAATAAAAGAATATATGTATGGATTGAAGCTGTTTTAGGTTATTTAAGTACAGCCGATAAGGTATTACGTGAAAGAGGACAAAATCCCGAAGAAGTATTATCAGATAATAATCAAAATTTAAGAGTTTATATGGTTCACGGAAAAGACAACATTCCATTCCATACAACTATTTTTCCAGCTCTTGAGCTAGCAATAGGTGATAACTATAGATTACCTGATTATATAATTTCATCAGCATATGTTAATTTAAATAATGAAAAAATGAGTAAAAGTAAAGGAAATCTAATATCAGTTAACGAATTATTAGAATTATTTAATAAAGATACATTAAGATTCTACTTTATTTTTAATGGTCCTGAAGTTAAAGACATTAGTTGTTCAATTGAAGAAATGATAACTGTTCATAATAAATTCTTAGTTGGAACGTTAGGAAACTTTATTAATCGTAACTTCTCATTCATAAATAAAAAATTTGAAGGTATTATTACAGAAGGAACAGTTGATTCTAAAATAAAAGAAACAACTTTAAACACTTATAAAGAAGTTGGAGAACTAATTGAAAAAGGAGAATTAAAGTCAGCATTATCAAAAGTAATGGATTATATTTCTTTAGGAAACAAATATTATGATGAAAATACTCCATGGATCAAAGTTAAAGAAAATATTGAAGAATTTAATGATATAACTTATACTTGCACATATATGATTGTAAATATAGCTAATTTAATTAGACCGTTCTTAAGTGAAACTTCCGATAAAATTCTTAATATGTTAGATATATCTAAAGAAAGTAACTGGCAAGAAAAAGAAATAACTGGAAACATTAAAATAGTAAATAATGAACTATTATTTAATCGTATTGATGATGAAGAAACTAAAAGTATTATGGATAAATTAAATAACAAATAGTTTAAAATAAAGTCTTACAAAGCCAAAAGTAAGGCTTTTCTATTGACTTAATAACAAATGTTTGCTAATATATATCATATGTAAGCAAAGGGGGGATTTATATGTCAAGAAAACTGCAATCAATATATGAATATTTTAGTGAATATTCTGAAGAAATAATAGATAATGTCATATCGAATTTAAGTACAGAGGAAAAAGAATTATTAGTTATTAGATATGGAGAAGATTTACATAATCCATGTCCAAAAGAAGAATGGAATAACAATAAATATCGTTATCAATTTTATAAGCTTTTGTTGCCAAAAATTAGGACACTATTAGAAGTTGAAAAAGAAAAAGATATAGTTAAAGAAAACGAAGAAAATAGTAAAGATATTGTTCAAGAAAGTATAAAAGGAGATCCTAAAGAAGTAGAAATATCTTCAATTTCAACTTATACAACTTATGATTTAAATAATTATAAAGTATTAATTGATTTAATAAATAAAAATATTTCAAATGCAGATATATGTAAGCAATTAAATATTCCTTTTTCTGAATTAACAGCAAAGTTATTAGAACTTAAGAATTTAGGTATAGCATGTCAAAGAAATTATTATTCTAATGGTTCAATTAAATATATTCCCGCCTCAGAATTAGGATCATTATCAAAATCAAATAATAAAAATTTAGAAGCAACAATCATTACAGATATAAATGAAGAAGAAATAAAAATTCTTGCTACAGCTGATTTTCATTATTGTAATAAATTGTGTCGTCAAGATTTAGTAGCAAAAGCTTTTGAATATTGTGTTCAAAATGGAATACATATTATTATGTGTGCAGGTGACTTACTTGATGGAACATTTCCTCCAGGAAATCAAACTATTGCAGAACCTTATGAACAAGTTAAATATTTTATAGAAAATTATCCTCATGATGATTCAATTTTAACTTTTGCTGTAGGAGGAAATCATGATATATCAGTGTTAAATAGTTCTTGTATTGATTTACGATATGCTACAACAAATTATCGCCCTGATATAATAATTCCCGGTTATGCCAATAGTATTATCAATATAAAAAATGACAAAATTCTATTGCGTCATCACGTAGATAATGTTAAAAAAACATTAACAAAACATACCATTTTATTGCATGGTCATTCTCATAAATTTAAAATTAAAGATGTTTATAATAATGGTCCATTAGAAATATGGGTTCCAAGTTTATCAAATATTTTACAAATTATGCCAACAGTTTTAGAAATGACATTAAAATTTAAAAATGGGATTATTAGCCAAGTAACTATTAAGCAAGTTATATTAGAAAATAAGCCAATCGTTTTAGGAGAATACAATTATTACAAAGATAATAATTTAAAAGTTGAACATATATTTAATACTGAAGATTATAAAAATGGCAATATAATAAATCAAGAAAATAAGTTTGATGACGATTTTGAAAGATCATCAATGTCTCAAATTGAAAAATTCAATAAAAGATATAGTTTATAATGTTTGAAAGATCCTTTAAATAAGGATTTTTTAATTTGCTTAAAATAAACATAAAAATTTTGACAAATTTAGCACTCATATATTGACAAGTGCTAAGCATAATATTATAATGATATTAGCATTCAAGAAAAATGAGTGCTAATAAAAGGGAGTGATTAAATGAATAATCGTCAAAATAAACTTTTGAAACTGATTGTCGAAACATATATCAATACAATTAGACCTGTTGGATCTAAAAGTTTAGTAAAAAAACTTAAATGTTCTAGCGCAACAATTCGTAATGATATGGCATTCTTAGAAAGTTTAGGTTATTTAGAAAAGACTCACACATCAAGCGGACGTATTCCTTCAGAAGCAGGATACAAATATTATGTTGATAATTTAATGAAGCCAAAAGAATTAACTGGAGAAGAAGTATTAAAATTACAAACTATTTTAAATAATAAGAATTTACCAGTAAGTGATTGTATCGTAAAATGCATGGAAATCATAAGTGATATTACCAATTATACAACCGTCATTTTAGGTAAAGAAAGTGAAAATAATACTTTAAAACAAATAAGTATTATCCCATTAGATACAAATAAAATAGTAGCCGTAGTTGTTACATCTTCTGGACATGTTGAAAATAAACAATTCATTATCCCAAACAATATAAGTATAAATGAATTAGTTAAAACAAGTGAACTTATAAATAAAGAATTATTTGGTGCCAAATTATCAAGCATTAATGAAAAATTAGAATTTGAAATAAAACCTGTAATTGCCAAAAAAATTAAAGAACACGAAGCAATTATGAGATTATTTAAAGAAGCTTTTGAAGATTTCAATGTAAAGAATTCCGATGTATTGTTTCAAGGTAAAACTAATATTTTAAAACAACCAGAATATGATGAACCCGACAAAATTAAAGGAATGATTAGCAAACTTGAAAATATCGAGCTAGTCAAAAAGATTGAAACAGACGATGAAGGAATTAACATATACATTGGTGAAGAAAATGAATTTGATCCAAATGTAACTGTTATTAAAACAAGTTACAATATTGCTGGAGAAGAAGGAACTATTGCTATAATAGGACCAAAAAGAATGGAATACGATAAAGTAGTTACACTTCTTAACTACTTAAAAAGTTACTTAGAAAGGTGATCCAAGTGGAAAAAGAACATAAAAAGAAAAATGTAGTTGAAGAAGATTCAAAAGAAAAAAATATTAAACACGAAAATAAACATAATGAACTACAAAAAGAAATAGAAGAATTAAAAACAAAATTATCTGAAGAACAAGCAAAATCAATGAGAATTCAAGCTGAAATGATGAACTTTAAAAGAAGAAAAGAAGATGAAATAGCAAACATTTACAAATATTCAAATGAAGAATTAATTGAAGATTTATTACCAACCATTGATAACTTTGAAAGAGCATTAAAAGCTGAAGTTTCAGATGAAGCAAGTGATGAAGTTAAGAAATATCTTGAAGGTTTTAAAATGATTTATACAAATTTAATTAAACTGCTTACTGATTTAGGTGTTAAAGAAATAGAGGCATCTGGAATTGAATTTGATCCAAATTATCATCAAGCTGTTTTAACTGAAAAAGATGAAAGTAAGCCTTCAAACGTAATATTAGAAGTATTGCAAAAAGGATACATCTATAAAGATAAAGTAATTCGACCAGCAATGGTTAAAGTTAATGAATAAATATAAAGGAGTATTGCAATGAACATTGAAGAAGAAATTAATAAAATTATAAATGATGATCAAATTGATTATAGTGAAGATTATGCAGATTGCTTAGAATTAATGGTTAGATTGAGATCATTAGATGAAAATGATATGGAATATAATCACATATATGAAGAATTTTCAAAAGCATTCTCTAAGTTAAACTCAGAAGAACAAAAAAATATAAGAAAAGTTTATGAATTAGATGATGCAATTTTTGAAGAAATAGCAAAATCAGATGATTTACAATATGATTATGATTTAAAAAATAAAATAAAAAATGAAAAAATTAATTCTGCTCACAGAAGATAATATTAGAAAGGAAATGATTAATTATGAGTAAAATTATAGGTATAGATTTAGGAACAACAAACAGTTGTGTAGCTGTTTTAGAAGGTGGAGAACCAAAAGTTATTGTTAACCCTGAAGGCGACAGAACAACTCCATCAGTAGTTGCTAGTAAAAAAGGAGAAATCCTAGTTGGTGTTACTGCTAAAAGACAAGCTGTAACAAATCCCGAAAATACAATTAGTTCAATTAAAAGACATATGGGAACTGATTATAAAGTTGAAATGGATGGAAAAAAATACACTCCAGAAGAAATTAGTGCTAAAATTTTAATGAAATTAAAAGCCGATGCTGAAGCATATCTAGGAGAAAAAGTAACTAAAGCTGTTATTACAGTTCCTGCATACTTCAACGATGCACAAAGACAAGCAACAAAGAATGCTGGTAAAATTGCAGGCTTAGAAGTAGAAAGAATTATCAATGAACCAACTGCTGCAAGTTTAGCATACGGCCTTGATAAACAAGACAAACAAGAAACTGTATTAGTTTACGATTTAGGTGGTGGTACATTTGATGTATCTATCCTTGAACTAGGTGATGGTGTATTCGAAGTTAAATCAACAAGTGGTAATAACCATTTAGGTGGAGATGACTTTGATAAATGCATTATGGATTACTTAGTATCTGAATTCAAGAAAGAAAACGGAATTGACCTATCTAAAGATAAAATGGCAATGCAAAGAATTAAAGATGCTGCCGAAAAAGCTAAGAAAGACTTAAGTGGAATGTCTACAACAAATATCAACTTACCATTTATTACTCAAACCGAAAGTGGTCCAGTTCATATGGATATTAACTTAACAAAAGCTAAATTTGAAGACTTATGTCGTGACCTATTTGATTCAACATTAGAACCAGTTCGTAAAGCTTTAAAAGATGCAAATCTTAAAGCATCAGATATTGACGAAGTAATCTTAGTTGGTGGATCAACTCGTATTCCTTACATTCAAGAATTAGTTAAAAAAGAATTAGGAAAAGAACCAAATAAGAGTGTTAACCCAGATGAAGTAGTTGCTATGGGTGCTGCTATTCAAGGTGGAGTTTTAACCGGAGAAGTTAATGACTTAGTATTATTAGATGTTACACCATTATCACTTGGTATCGAAACATTAGGTGATGTAATGACTGTATTAATTCCTAGAAATACAACAATTCCAACAAGTAAATCACAAGTATTCTCAACAGCACAAGATAATCAACCAGCCGTAGATATTCATGTATTACAAGGTGAAAGACCAATGGCTGCTGATAATAAAACACTTGGAAGATTCCAATTATTAAATATTCCACCAGCACCAAGAGGAGTTCCTCAAATTGAAGTAACATTTGATATTGATGCTAACGGAATAGTTAACGTAAAAGCAAAAGATTTAGGAACTAATAAAGAACAATCAATAACTATTACATCAAATACAAATTTAACTGATGAAGAAATCGATAAAATGATGAAAGAAGCAGAAGCCAATAAAGAAGCCGATGAAAAACGTAAAGCTGAAGCTGATACTCGTAATGAAGCTGATCAAACAATATTTGCTTGTGAAAAAGCAGTTAAAGATTTAGGTGAAAAATTAACTGATACAGAAAAGAAAGAAACTGAAGATTTAATTGCCGACTTAAAGAAAGCTTTAGAAGGGACAGATATTGACGCAATAAAAGATAAAACAAAAGCATTAAATGACAAAGCAATGGCATTAGCAACAAAAGTTTATGAAGAAGCTGCTAAAACTGCAGATGCAAATAAAAACAATAATTCATCAGATAAAAATGATGGTGCTGAAGAAGCCGAATTTGTAAACAAAGACTAATTAGTAAAGCAAAAAGTTCTAGTTATTGCTAGAACTTTTAACTAATTACAATAAAATATAAATAAAAGGGTAATTTATGATAAAGCAAAAAACAAGAAATGAAATAAATGATAAATATAAATGGGATTTAACTGCAATATTTAAAAATGACGAAGAGTTTTTAAAAGAATTAGATAAAAGCAAAGATTTAACAAGTGAAATTATTAAGTTTAAAGGTCATATTTTAGATAGTGCTGATTCACTTTATGATTATTTTAAAACAAGTGAAAGAATTGAGAGAAAACTATATAAATTATATTATTATGCAAATTTAAAACATGATGAAGATACAACGAATCCAAAATATCAAGAATATTATCAAAAAATTCAAAAACTATTAACAACATATTCTGAAGAAACATCTTTTGTAGCTCCAGAAATGATGCAAAAAGACTTGAGCTATGTTAAAAAATTAATTACAGAAAATAGTAAATTAAAAGAATATGAACATAATTTAGAAGATTTCTATCGTTACAAAGAACATACATTAACTGATAAAGAAGAAAAAATATTAAGTACATTATCAGATGTATTAGGTAAAAATGCTGAGACATTTGAAGCTCTAACTGATAGTGATTTAAAATTTGGTAATATAAAAGATGAAAATGGTAAAATAATTGAATTTACTGAAAGTAATTGGAGTAAAATTGCAAGATCTCCATCAAGAAATGTCCGCAAAAAAGGATTTAAATTATTATACAAAAGATACGCTGAATTTAAAAATACCTTAGCAAGTACCTTTTCTGGAAATGTTGATGTATTAATAAATTTAGCTAAAATAAGAAATTTTCCATCATCCCTAGAAGCATCATTATTTGACGATGCAATTAGTAAAGAAGTATATATAAATGTAATTAACACAGTCAAAAATAACTTAGAACCACTTTACAATTATTATAATTTAAAGAAAGAATGCTTAGGATTAGACAAAATGCATTTATATGATATATATGTTGATTTAAAACAAGATTACAATCGTGAATTTACATTTGATGAAGCAAAAGATTTAGTGTTTAAAGCATTAAAACCATTAGGCGATGATTATTTAAATATTTTACAAAAAGCTTTTGATGAAAAATGGATCGATGTATATAACAATGTTGGAAAAAGAAGTGGAGCCTATTCAAGCGGCTTTTACGATACTTATCCTTATGTTCTTCTTAATTTTGAAGGAAAATTAGATGATGTATCAACTCTTGCCCACGAACTAGGCCATTCAGTTCATACATATCTATCATGTCATAACAACACATATAATAATTCCAGTTATAAAATATTTGTTGCTGAAGTAGCATCAACCGTTAACGAAATGTTATTGAGATTATATCTACTTAATAACTCAAAAAATGATAATGAAAAATTATATATATTAAATCAAATAATGGAACTATTTAAAGCAACAATATATCGTCAAACCATGTTTGCTGAATTTGAAATGAATATGCACGATTTAAGAAGCAATGGTGAAGCATTAACTTATGAACTATTATGTCAAAAATATTACGATTTAAATAAAATCTATTTTGGCAAAAACGTCATAGTAGATAAAGAAATAATGTACGAATGGGAAAGAATTCCTCATTTCTATTATGATTTCTATGTTTATAAATATGTTATAGGTCTTGCTTGCGCATGTAAGATTGCCAATGATATATATAATAAAGCACCAAATGCATTAGAAAATTATAAGAAGTTTTTAAAGAGTGGTGGATCAAATTACCCAAGTGAAGAATTAAAATATGCAGGAATAGATATTACAAAACCAGATGTATTAATAGATGCAATAAAATTCTTTGACGAAACAGTTAAAGAATATCAAAAAATATTAAGAAAGAGGTAATAAAAATGGCTAAAAAGGATTATTATGAAACATTAGGTGTATCTAAAACCGCAACTGATGCTGAAATTAAAAGTGCTTTCAGAAAAATGGCTAAACAATACCACCCTGATGTAAATAAAGAGCCTGGTGCTGCTGAAAAATTTAAGGAAATATCTGAAGCTTATAGTGTTTTATCAGATGAAAATAAGAGAAAGATATATGATCAATATGGAGCAGATGCCGTAAATAATGCTGGTCAAGGCGGTGCCGGAGGATTCGGCGATTTTGGTGGATTCCAAGGTGGATTTGGTGATTTCTCTGGATTTGGTTTTGGTCAAGATGATTTAGAAGATATCATAAGTTCTTTCTTTGGTGGTAGATCATCAAAATCAAGAAAAGCATCAGCTACTAAAGGAGAAGATTCACTAGTAAGAATCAATTTAACATTTGATGAAGCCATATTTGGTTGTGAAAAATCCTTTAAAATAAGTTTAAATACGATGTGTCAAGATTGTAACGGTAAAGGAGGATTAAATCCTCATACATGCTCAAAATGTAACGGCAAAGGACGTATTATTTCTCAGCAGAGAACATTATTTGGTGTAACAAGTGTTCAAACAATTTGTCCAAATTGTCGTGGTACCGGAGAAGAGTTTGTTAAAACATGTTCAACATGTCGTGGTACCGGAAGAATTAAAGGTGAAAAAACAATCACATTAAGAGTACCATCAGGTGTTGCAACTGGTGATCAAATGCGTATGTCAGGAAAAGGTTCTGCCGGAACAAATGGAGGACCAAATGGTGACATATATATCGAATTTGTAGTTAAAGATCACCCATTGTTTGTTAGAGATGGCCGTAACATCATTTTAGAAGTACCATTAACTATAACTGAAGCCGTATTAGGTTGTGTTAAAGAAATTCCAACAATTAATGGTAAAACTAAAATAGAAATAGATGCCGGTGTTCAAAATGGAGAAGAATTAAAACTTCACGGTAAAGGTATTAATGAAGAACGTAGTGGCAAAACAGGTGACATGATTATTAAAATAAAAGTTTTAATACCTAAAAAACTAGACAGAAATCAAAAATCATTATTTAAAGACTTAGCTGATACTGACTTAGAAACAAACGAAGAATTTAAAAAGTTTAATAAATATTTATAATCATTGTTTATTAAACTTTTTCTTTTTGATATAATTTAATGGTAATAGAAAGTTGGCGATTAATATTATGGAAAAACTAACAAAATGGCTTAAAGAAAATATCGTATTTTTAATTATTTTAACAGCGATTATTATAACAAGAATATTCTTTTTCTCACCAATAAGAGTAAATGGAACGAGTATGCATCCAACCTTACAAGATAAAGAATTTATGATATTAAATAAAATAAGTTTAAAGCAAGGAATCAATAGATTCGATATAGTTGTTGTTCAAGAAAATAATAAATATATTATAAAAAGAGTAATCGGGTTACCAGGCGAATCAGTTATGTATAAAGATAATAAACTATATATTAATGGCAAAGTAATTGAAGATAATTACAGTAAGACTACAACTAATGATTTCGACAATGTTGTTTTAGGTGAAAATGAATATTTTGTTATGGGAGATAACAGAGCAGTATCAAGCGACAGCCGTATAATAGGTCCAGTAAATATTAAAAATATAAAAGGAAAAACAAATTTAATAATCTTTCCTTTTAATAAAATGGGAACTGTTGAATGAAAAATTATATATTAAACATATATTCTAACTATTTGCTAGAAGAAGAACTAAATAAATTAATATCAAAAGAAGAAAACATTATTAATTTAAATTATGATGATTTAAAAATAGACGATGTTATATTAGAATGTTCATATTATTCACTAATTGATACTTCTAAATGTGTAATAGTTAAAAATTTCAAATTAAACGAAGATGCTAGAAAATTAGTAAATTTTTTAGAAAATCCTAATAAAGACGTTAAATTAATATTAATATGTAGTAATTATGATAAACGAAATAAAATATATAAAGATATTAAAGATAAAATTAATATCATTGAAATTAAAGGATTAAAACCAAATGATATAATAAATAAAGTAAATTCTTATTGCAAAGAAAAGCAAATTAAAATGGGATACAACGATATAAATTATTTATTAGATAAAAATCAAAATGATTTAGATTTAGTTATAAGTGAAATAAATAAATTAAACATAATATCAAATAACATTACCATAGACACAATTAACACATACGGTTCATTTATTCCAAGTGACGATAGTTTCGACTTATGCGATGCAATTGTTGAAAAAAAGGTTAAAGAAATACCATCACTATTAAATGAATTTATTGAAGCAAGAAAAGAAGTAATTCCTTTTATAGCGTTGCTTGCTATGCAATATAGATATATTTATGCTTGTAAGAATATTAATAAATCTTCCGATTATTTAATGAAATTATTTAATGTAAGTAGTGATTACCCATTTATTAAAGCCAAAGGTCGTACAAACAAATATACAGTTCAAGAATTAAAAGAAATAATTATTAATTTAGCCAAAGCAGACTTAGATTTAAAATCAACAGATAAAGATAAATATAATATTTTAAAAACATTTATAAGTAGTGTTATAGTTTAAAAAGGATGGTTAAAATGGAAACAAAAGAAATTGAATTAGATGGCAAAAAAATTAAAATTGTTGTCAAATTAAATGGTGAATATCCTGAAGATATTGATATTAAAGACAATTATATTCATGAAAATACTCAAAAAATTAGTGGAGAGACAAATGAATAATCCAGTAGAAATTGACGAGTTTTTAAAATATTATGCTAAAATATATAAACAAAATCCTGAATTACCAATTTTAAGAGACACAATTTATCACGGTTTAATGACGTATGGATTAAAAGAAGAAGAAAAACAAGATAAGAGTATTAAATATATGTTTAATAAATGGATTGAGCATTATAAAAACACTAATTTAATTGTTTACGAAAGTGAATTGCAAAAACGCTTTCTTCAGTTTCACAGTTCTAATGGTAGAAATTCTGAAGATTACGTAAAAATATATGTAACATTTGCTAAAGAAGATATGGAATCATGTGTTATGCAAATATTCGATTTTATTGGTCAAAATAAATTTGAAACCTATTCAAAAGTATCGGATGTTATAAGATCAGATGCAATAGTTTTAAGAATGGCTAATATTAATGATGCCAAAAAAGTAATTAATTTCATCAACACAAATCCCTATTTATCTAGCAAAGCTCGTAAAACAAATCCCTTTTTAATAAAAAATGGAGTAGTTGGACTTGCTAGTGATAGAGATCTTAGTTATAATTCCACCATTGCATTTTTGATAACAAAATATTATAAATCAGTTTCAAATTACGACAATGTAAATTACGAAAATTTTAAATTGTTTGCTCAAAATTTCTATAATGATGTATTTATAAATCAAACAAGATTGGAAGAATTTATGCACGAAACAGAATTTATATCTAATAAAAAAAGATTCAATTCTGAAGGTGAGATACTAGCAAACTATTATGAAATATTTAAATTAATAAATATTTCATTTAATGAACATACAAATCTAAATGATTTTTATAATCATATTGCAATGGTACAAAATGAAAGTACATTTAAAAGATTAACAAAATATTTTAATGTTAGCATTCAAAATATCAATAATCAACCAGTGTTAAATAATATTAATAAAAAAGATTTGTTAGATCAATACATAATGTATGCGTTAAAAAAATATAACAGTGTCGCTGAAACCATAAACTGTATAAAATCCTTTATAAATGGTAGTCAAAAAGCTATTACAAGAGATAAAAATTTCAGAACAGATTTCATTAATTATCTTTCAGCAAGTGATATTTTAAAAATAGTAAATGGAAATATTGAAGGATATATTCAAAGTTTTGCACCAAACGAAATAGAAAATGAAAATTTGCTCAATCTTATACAAGAAGCACTCACAGAAACATATAATAAATATGGTTTTATTCACACTAAAACAGCAATATTTGCTTTAATTACTTCAAATGATGCATCATACATTACAAACGGGAACAATAATTATCGTGATAGATTATCAAAATATAGCTATGAAGAAATATCAAACCAATTTAATGAAATTGCAAAAGGATATAATTCAAACACTGGCGAAGATATATATAGTTACATCTTATCATCATTATTAACTCCCCCAAAAATAGACATGCCAAAAAGCATTTATTAAAAAAAGTTATTGTAAATTTTGACAATAACTTTTATTTATTTTCCATTAAATTTTTAACTTTCTCTGTATTTTTAAAATTTAATTTAGCAATTTTACTAAGTTCATCCATTCCATATTTTTTTGCAATCATAACAGCTTGTTTATCAACTTCTGGTCCAGCACCCTTTTTTATAAATATTTGATATTTTTCTTCAATCTTTTTCATTTCCATTAAAAATACATATCTACATATAATTGAAGACACAGCAACCGCATAGCATTTATCTTCCGCTTTAGTAGTAAAAGTGATATTTTTATAAACTTCTTTAGCATCTTTAATATATTCAAAATAATTTTTAGGAAAGCAAAACTGATCAACAACCACATATTTAACATCCTCATAATTATTCTTAACCATATTAACAAGAACCTTATTATGTAATATAGCTTTAATCTTATTCATATTAGTAGGATACTTATTATAAGTTTGATTATCTAAAATATAAGTAGAGTGGGGAATAGTTTTAATTAATTTAGGGCCAATTTTAAGAATTATATCATCAGTTATTTTCTTACTGTCTTTTACTCCTAAATTCATTACCTCCTTAATATTTTCCTTACTTACATATGAAGCCGTAACAACAATGGGGCCAAAATAATCACCAGTTCCAACCTCATCAGAGCCAATTGTAGCAACATTTCTAAATCTTAAATCAGTTTCTTCTTTTGCTTTGTCCTTCTTCTTATCTTCACTCTTTTTAAGTTCACTATCAATATTTCGATTATTTAAGCTCATTTCCAAATCCTTCCAAATCTGAGCCTCGATATCTGCACTATTTCCTTGAAAAACAACTTTCCCCGAATTATAAAGAGTTATGTTAGTATCAGCATCATCTGCTTGAAATATAGCATAAGGAGGAGTTTTCTGTCTTCTTTTATCAGCATAAAAACTAATCATTCTATTTTTTACATTATCACTTACAGTAAATACAATAGTCATAAACATCACCAACTTCATAATACCATAACTTTTTAATTATTTCTTTACTTTTTTTAAGTTATTATAATATAATTAATCTAGGAGTGTAAAAAATGAATATATTAGACTATTTAATATTAATAATTATTATTCTAGGTGCTTTATACGGATATAAAAGAGGATTTCTTGGTTCATTAATCAATTTTATTGGAACAATAGTAGTAATAATCTTGGCATTTTACTTAAAAAATCCAATATCAGTATTTTTATATGAGCATTTTCCATTTTATAATTTTGGTGGATTCTATAAAGGCATAAGTGTTTATAACATCTTGTTGTATGAAGGAATAAGTTTTTTAATAACATTAACAATTTTAAGTATTGTTTTAAAAATTGTATTTAAAATCACTGGTTTAGTAGGTAAACTAACATTAGGTATTTTTTCTGAAGGATTAATAGGAAGAATATTAGGTTTAATATTTGGTTTATTTCAAGGATTTTTAATCGCATTCTTTATATGCTTCTTATTTAGTACATTTGCAAGCACAGCTAAAATATATCAAGATTCAAAATATGGTAATCAAATAGTATCTAAAACACCATTTTTATCAAATGTAGTAGAAAAAACATATTTATCTATTAAAAATGTTTATGATATAACTCTAGAATATCAAAATAGTAGTGATAAAGAAGAGGCTAATAAAAAATGCTTAGAAGTATTATTAAAATACGAAATAATTTCTAAAGAATCAGCTGAAAAATTAAGTAATAATGGAAAATTAGGCATTAAAAATATAAAAGATGTTATAAATAATAGTCAAAATAATGATAATAATAATGAGAAGGAGGAATAAAATGATAGAATATTTAAGTAATCAAAAATTAGAAGATGTTTTAACAGATGAATTAACCATAGTAGACTTTTTTGCCAATTGGTGTTCACCTTGTAAAATGATTGGTATGGAATTAGAAGAATTACCAAATAAAATAATTAAAGTTGATGTTGATACTCACGGAGAACTTGCTCAAAGCCACGGCGTGATGAGCATTCCCACAATTGAGATATACAAAAATAAAAAGATGGTTACTCATTTTGTTGGATTTAAAACAAAAGATGAAATAGAGGAAATTCTTAATGAATATAAATAAATATTTAGATCAAAATAAATATTTATTTTTTTATTAAATAGAAAAAAATTTAAGCATTAATATTGACGAACATATGTTTATAATATATAATATAAATTATATTAATATTTTAAAAAGAAAAGAAACATAAAACTCCCAATGAAATTGTCTTTTTTCTTTTATAAAATATAAAAGTATGATAATATAAACGTAGTTAAAAGGAGTGCATAAAATATGAATTTAAAAGATTTATATATTAATTATTTTGTAAGTAAAGGACATAAGCAAATTCCATCAGCACCAGTAGTACCTGAAAATGATGCTAGTGTTTTATTTAATACAGCTGGAATGCAACCATTAATTCCATATTTAATGGGTAAAGAGCATCCATACGGTAAAAGACTAACTGATTATCAAAAATGTATTAGAACAAACGATTTAGACTCTGTTGGCGATGAAACACATCATACATTTTTTGAAATGTTAGGAAATTGGTCATTAGGAGATTACTTTAAAAACGAATCAATTGAATATAGTTTTGAATTTTTAACTAAAGTATTAAATATTGATGTTGAAAGAATAGCAGTAACTGTATTCGTTGGTGATGATAAAATTCCTAAAGATACTGTATCAGCAAATAAATGGATTGAATTAGGCATTAATCCCAAAAAGATTGCCTATTTAGGTGTAGAAGATAATTTCTGGATTGCCGGAGAAAGTGGACCATGCGGTTCCGATACTGAAATATTCTATTTTAGATCAAATGATGAAATACCTGACTTTTTTGATCCAAGTGATAATAGATGGGTTGAAATTTGGAATAATGTGTTCATGCAATATTTTAAAGATGAAAATGGAAATGTTACTGAATTACCTAAAAAGAATGTTGATACGGGTATGGGAGTCGAAAGAGTAGCAGCTATTCTAGAAGATGTTAATGACAACTATTTATCATCAGTTTGGATAGATGTTATTAAGTTAATTGAACAAATTTCTAATAAAAATTATGAAGAAAATAAAAAAGATATTAGAATTATAGCCGATCACATTAGAACAGCAACATTTATCTTAGGAGATAATGCGAAAATAGTTCCTTCAAATACTGATAGAGGTTATATTTTAAGAAGATTAATTAGACGTGCCATAAGATGTGCTAGAAACCTAGAAATTGCCAATAACACTAACTGGGAAGAACAAATTGCCAATTTAATCATTGAAAAGTATGCTAAATATTATGATGAATTATCTACTAATAAAGAATTTATAATTACTGAACTTGCTAAAGAAAAGTCTAAATTTAGTAAAACATTAGAAAAAGGTTTAAGAGTATTTGAAAAAGAAACTCAAAAAGTCCAGACAATTGATAAAGATTTAGCCTTTAAATTATATGATACATTTGGCTTTCCAATTGAACTAACAGAAGAACTTGCTAAAGAAAAGAATTTAGAAGTAGATATAAAAGGATTTAAAGAAAAATTTAAAGCTCATCAAGAATTATCAAGAACTGCTTCTAAAGGTATGTTTAAAGGTGGATTAGCAGGAGATTCTCAAATCGAAACAAGATATCACACTGCAACCCATTTACTTAATGCAGCCCTTAAAAAAGTGCTAAATAGAGACGTTCATCAAAAAGGTTCAAATATTACAAATGAAAGAATGCGTTTCGACTTCTCATTTGATCGTAAGCTTACTAAAGAAGAATTAGATCAAGCTGAAAATTTAGTTAATGAATGGATTCAAAGAGATTTAATTGTAACAGTAAATGAAGAAAATAAAATGGATGCAGTACATAGTGGTGCCGAAGCAATGTTTATTGAAAGATATCCCGATATTGTAACAGTTTATACAATAAGTGATAGAACAACAGGTGAAGTAGTATCTAAAGAAATTTGTATGGGGCCACATGTAGAACATACAAGTGAAATTGGTAAATTTAAAATAACTAAAGAAGAAGCATCATCAGCAGGTGTAAGACGTATTAAAGCAGTAATTGAATAATAAAAAATATAAAAAAATAAAACGGGTAATGTATATATAGGAGGACAAAAAAATTATGAAAAATATAAACATGTTAAGTCCTTATTCATTCCATTATTTATGGAAATACGAAATAGGGAAACAATATATTTGTAAATTAGCAAATGAATTATTAAACGACAATGAAGAATATGTACTTTTACCCTTTTTTAATGAAAAATTAAATAATGTTAGAAGTTATGTAATACTAGAATCAAGTAGTAAAATACTATTTATTGATTTTAATTTTAAAAAGAATGATAATTTATTAAAAACAGACTTATTATTAATGAAATATTTAAAATATACTAATAAAAAAGCTGTTAAATTAATAATCATTAACAATTATAAAGGAATTAATAATGAAATAGATAACATTATTGATATTTATAATAATGATATAAAAAGTATTAATCTTAAATTTATGTATGCTAAAAAATATAAAGATCAATTTATTATAAATAAAAGCATAACAAATTTATTATATAAAATGACAAAAGAAGAATATAAAATATATTTACACGAAAAAATGTTAAAAGAAAGAATTTAAAAGGAAAGTGGTAAACTATGCAAAACATCCGTAACTTTTGTATAATTGCACATATTGATCACGGTAAAAGTACTTTAGCAGATCGAATTTTAGAACTTACTGGTGCAGTATCAAAAAGAGAACTAAAAGAGCAAATGTTAGATTCAATGGATATCGAAAGAGAAAGAGGAATTACAATTAAATTAAATACAGTTCATCTAAACTATAAAGGATATGAATTTAATTTAATTGATACACCAGGACACGTCGACTTTTCATATGAAGTATCCAGAAGTTTAGCAGCCTGTGATGGAGCAATTCTTGTTGTAGATGCAACTCAAGGAATTGAAGCTCAAACTCTTGCAAATTTATATCTAGCATTAAATCATAATTTAACAATTATACCAGTAATAAATAAAATAGATTTACCAAATGCTGATGTTCCAAAAGTAACTGCTGAATTAGTTAAAGTTCTTGGTTTTAAAGAAGATGAAATAATTCCTGTAAGTGGTAAAACCGGTGAAAATGTCAAATTATTATTAGATGCAGTTATTGACAGAATAAATCCACCACAAGATTTAAAAGAAGGAACAAAGGCATTAATCTTCGATTCATATTTCGACCAATATAAAGGTGTAGTAGCATCCATTTGTGTTAAATCAGGATCAATTAAAACTGGAGATACAATTATAATGATGAACAATAATGAAGAATATATTGTTACTGAAGTTGGAGTAAACACTCCAAGTGAAAAGTTGCTACCTGAATTAAAAGCCGGTGACGTAGGATGGGTTGCTGGTGCAATTAAAAGTGTAGAATCAGTTCGTGTTGGTGATACAATTACCACCAAGAGAGATAGAGCAACAACTCCTCTTGAAGGGTATAAAAAAGTTAAATCTATGGTATATAGTGGCATTTATCCAATTGAACCAAACAAATATAATCATTTAAAAGAAGCGTTAGAAAAATTAAAATTAAATGATGCATCTCTTACATTCGATGTTGAAACATCAGAAGCATTAGGTTTTGGTTTTAGATGTGGTTTTCTTGGACTTCTACATATGGAAATAATCGAAGAAAGAATTAAAAGAGAATTCGGTATAGATATAATCGCCACATCGCCATCAGTTATCTATAAAGTAGAATTAACAAATGGAAATGTAATTGAAGTAGATAATCCATCAAAAATGCCAAATAAGGTTAATATTAGCTCAATCAGTGAACCTTTTGTTAAAGCAAGTATATTTGTTCCAAGTGAATATATTGGTTCTATAATGGAACTATGTCAAGAAAAAAGAGGTATATATAAAACAACCGAATATATTGATGAAAAAAGAGTTAATATAATATACGAATTACCCCTTGCTGAAATAGTTTACGATTTCTTTGATAAATTAAAAAGTTACACTAAAGGCTATGCATCTTTTGACTATGAACTATCTGAATATAAAGTAAGTGATTTAGTTAAAATGGATATTTTAATAAATGGAGAAGTAGTAGATGCATTATCTGTAATTGTTCATAAAGATGCAGCATATCATCGTGGCTTAGCAATTACAAAAGCTCTAAAAGAACTAATACCAAGGCAACTATTTGAAGTACCTATTCAAGCATCAATTGGTTCAAAAGTAATCGCTAGAGAAAATATTGCTCAAATGAGAAAAAATGTACTTGCTAAATGTTATGGTGGAGATATATCTCGTAAAAGAAAATTACTAGAAAAACAAAAAGAAGGTAAAAAAAGAATGAAGATGGTTGGTTCAGTTGAAGTTCCACCAGAAGCATTTTTATCAATTTTAAAAACAGATAAATAATGAGGAAACATGGAAGAAATAGATATTAATAAATTAAAACAAGATTTAAAAGATTATTATGAAGCAGCTTATTTTACATTAGGATATGGAGTAGCATTAATGGATTCATTTGATCTTGATAACCTATCAGATGAAGAAATAATAAATAAAGCAATTGATAATGGCCTAAATATAGAAAATTATATTGTAAACAATTCAAATAAAAAACTTAGTAGATAATCTCTATTAAGTTTTTTACATAGCAATTATATAATAAATAATACCTATCGCTGAACTAGCAACAATAGCTAGTAGACAAATCCATACTAATATTTTAGATCCAACACTTTTCTTTTTTGCTCTATAAGCCATAATACTTATTCACCTCAAATTAATTATACAAAACTTATCATAAAATTAAAAGAAAATAATATGATTAATTAGGTGAAAACATGAAATTTAATTATATGAAGATTATACGTAGCAGATTTAAGTTTCTTTTTATTCTTTTATTTATAGGATTAATTTTAGGAATAATATTATATCTAAATTGCAGTCAAAATGTTAAACAAAATATTGACTTAACACTAGCTTCCAGCTTAACAAACATTAAAGATAGTCATCAAAATCAAATATTAATTCATTTATTAATAATAAGTTTAATAATTATATCATCATGTTTTATAATTGGTTTTATCCCATTAATTATATATTATATATATGAAGGAGCATCTATTGGTTTTCTATTAGCATCATTCATTCACTATAAGAAGATTAAAGGGATTTATTATGCTCTAGTGTTTATATTAACAAATAAACTGTTACATTTAATATTATTATCATATCTCTTATATATCACATATAAATATATAAGAATTTTTATAAAAAATAATTATAAAATTACTAACCTTAATAATTATTTGCTAAGATGCTTTATAACACTTATTACAATATTATTAAATGATATATTTTTATATCATTATGGAAACACAATAATTAGTATTTTAATTTAAGAATAACTATTAATAATTGCAATTTTTTGCTACAATAAATACGTGATGTTTATGGAAAAAGTTGTAATTGGAATGAGTGGTGGAGTAGATTCCTCTGTTGCCGCTTATTTATTAAAAAAACAAGGATATGAAGTAATTGGTTTATTTATGCGTAATTGGGATTCACTAGTAAATGATGATATTAAAGGTAATCCAAATCTTAACAATAATATTTGTCCTCAAGAACAGGATTATAATGATGCTCTAGCAGTATGTAATCATTTAGGTATACCACTTCATAGAATCGATTTTGTTAAAGAATACTGGGATAATGTCTTTACTTATTTCTTAGATGAATTAAAAAAAGGAAGAACGCCAAATCCCGATTTAATGTGTAACAAATATATTAAATTTGATCTATTTAAAAAAGAAGCTAAAAGATTAGGTGCTGATTATATTGCAACCGGTCATTATGCCAGAATTGTTGGTAATAGGCTTTTAAGAGCTGTTGATTTAAATAAAGATCAAACATACTTCTTAGCTCAAGTAAGTGAAGATGCTTTAAAAGATGTGTTATTCCCTATTGGTGATCTAACAAAACCAGAAGTACGTGAAATAGCCAAAATGCAAAATATTCCTACCGCAACCAAAAAAGATTCAACTGGAATATGCTTTATTGGCGAAAGAAATTATCAAAAATTTGTATCAAACTATTTAAAACCAAATCCGGGTGATATAATTGATATAGATACAAACAAAATAATTGGTACACATACTGGTTTAATGAATTATACAATCGGTCAAAGACGAAATGTAGGAATATCAGGTAATTTAGAGAAACACTTTGTAGTAGGTAAAAACGTTGCTGAAAATAAACTTTATGTCGCATTTGGAGAAGATAGTGAGTATTTATATTCAGATTCTTGCATTATCGAAAACGTTAACTTTTTATGTCAGACAAGACATACATTTTGTACCGCAAAATTTAGATATAGAGGACCAGATTATGAAGTAATACTAGAATATCTTGAAAATAATGAAATATTAGTTAAATACCCTGAAAAAGTTAAAGCTGTAACTCCAGGTCAAGCATGCGTACTATATTTAGGAGAACAATGTTTAGGTTCAGGAATAATAAAAACTGTTATGAAAAATGGTGAAAAACTTTGGTATTTATAAGAAAATATAAAGTACTATTCTAGTGCTTTTTCTTTTACAAAAATTTACTCCACTACTTGACAATCAGTTGTCAATTAAGATATGATTAAAATGTAAAGAAAGTAGGTAAAAACATAATGAAAAGATTAAACGAAATACTTCAAGAATTAGGAATATCAAAAGTAAGATTAGCAAAATATTTAGGTGTTTCTAGACAAATGGTTTATAACTATCTTGAACTTAAATCATTAAATGAATGGCCAAAAGAAAAGAAAATAGCGTTATTAAAATTATTAGATATAGAAGATGGAGAAGAGGATACATTAAAGGATATTGATGTAACAACAGAATATTTAGTTGAAGTGGAAGAAAGATTAAACAAAGCATTAAAATCTACTTCAAACAATGAATATTTAGATTTAAAAGGATTAAAAAAAGAAGAACAACAATTAGTTAGTGATATAACATATTTAATTAAAGATAAATTATTAGAAGAAGAGAATAGAGAAGAGAGGTATTATACTCTACTATACACTTTTCATTTATTACAATGTGTTGACAATATAGAAGAAATAAAATATCTATTAGCCTATATGTCAAAATATGCTGGTTTCACTAATCCAAATGAATTTAAATTTAATGAAAACAAACAATTTATGTTTGAAGGTATTATTCACTCAGCCTTTAATTTATATCTTAATGGTAACCCTTCAAAGAGTAGAGTAATAGAGTCAAGAAAACGTTTTGTTGAGGAAATTGAATCTCGTAATGAAGAAAAATTATCACGTACTCAACAATTAAACACAATTAGATTTCAAGCATTACGTGAATTAGGTTACACCACTATTAATACAGAAAATGCTTCTGAAGTATTTGAAAAAATAGCAGAAATTGAATCAAGATCAAGTAAATAAATATATATTTCAAAATTTTACAACTACTCCTTCTCTATTTATTAACGATTCAAGTGGAGAAGGGAGTTTTATTTAATACTATATATTATTCGACCATCATATTAAGATGATAAATTAAATACAACTATTCAACTTAATATATAAATACAATAAATAATAATATTATGGATAAAGCTTAGATAAAATTATTTTAAATAAAAGAAGAAGTATGCAAATTAAATAGTAAAAAAATAATAATCAAAATATTAAACAAATAAGATAGATAAAGTCTATAAAGTTAAATGGATAATTTATCATCTTTTTATCATAAAATACAACTTCCTATAATATATATTATGTTAACCAATACATATTTAAAAAGAAAAGAACTGTTTATTACCAATCATTATATAATATCCCCTGCTATCACTATTTTATAATTAAATCTTAATAAGTTAGTTATCAATAAACTAATTTTTTATTTGCAAAATTACATTCTCTCATAATCATTTATATATATATAAATTTTTGTTATATAAATTTTTTCATATGCTTATTAATTAACATTTATTTTTTATTCAAATTATATTTTATACATTATATTAATTATAAATTATTATTTTGTATATTACCTTATTTATTTATTAGTAAATATAAAACTTAAATTTTTTAATTTATATATAACGATCATTCAATAATGCAAATTCTCTATTTTATGTTCCACTATCTCCTACTATTTTTTACTTTACATTTAGTTTACATAATAAATTACAACACAAATTCAGTTAAAATAACTACAATTAAGCCGAGTAGAGTGCCTAAAACAATATTCTTTTTACTATACTTCTCTACTTCTTTAAATATTTCATTAAAACTAATAGAAACCATAATACCAGACACAAATAAAAGTATTAAACTAATAAGTAAATTAGATAAAAATCTATATAAAAACAAATACGCAACAACGGCTCCTATTGTTTCAGCAAAACCGCTTATTAAAGTATAAATAAATGCCCTACTCTTTTTATTTGTTCCATAATACGTCGGAATAGCAATCGCAATACCTTCTGGTATATTATGAAGCATTATTGCAACACTAAGCTTAATTCCTAAATTGATATTTATAGTAGATGATAAAAAAGTAAGAATTCCTTCCGGCATATTATGAATCATCAATCCGATCATTGAAAGTATTCCTATTTTTTCTAAACTATTTGAATTATTTTTACTAGTAAACCTATCAATAATCTTAATAATTAAATTTCCAATAACCAGCATTCCAAGTAAAACAATAGCAGCAACAAATAAATTATATTCTTTTAGCAAATAAAAGAAACCATCAGGTATTAATTCAAATAAAGAAATAAAGAACATAATAGAGCCTGAAAATGCTAAAGAAAAACCAATAAATCCGTTAACATTCTTTGGTTTTAAATATATAAAGAAATATCCAATCGTTGTAGATATTCCCGCTAAAAAAGTAATTAAAAATGGTATATAAAAATTATTCATATTAAACTATATGAAATAAAATTAAAAAATAACCATTAATTACCATAATAAACAAAAGAAAAATTACCATACTATTATTAGGAGGTAATTATGAGTAGATATAATACAAATGCAAGATCTAATGCAAACAACAGCAAATGTCATTCAAGAGCTAGAGAAAATGCAAAAGCAAATGAAAATAACGCTAGATCTAAATAATGAATTAAACTATCTAGGAAAGTATTCATCATAGTCCTTCTTAAGATTTTCATTATCTAAATGAGTATAAATTTGAGTTGTGGCTAGATTTTCATGACCTAGAAGTTCTTGAATTATTCGCAAATCAGCTCCATTTTTAAGTAAATGAGTAGCATAAGTATGTCTTAGGGTATGAGGAGAAACATTTTTCTTTATACCTTTTTTTATGCATTCTTGTTTAATAATTCTAAAAATATATTGTCTAGATAACTTATTTCCCAAATTATTTAAAAATATATAAGTACTATTCTTCTTATTAATAGATGTCCTATAATTATTTATATAATCATTTAATACGTTTTTAGCAATATCTCCAAAAGGAACAATTCTCTCCTTTTTGCCCTTTCCCATTACTCTAATTAAATTTTCATCCATATCAACATTAGCCATTTCTAAATTAATAAGTTCACTAATTCTAAGCCCTGAAGAATAAAAAAGTTCTAAAATTGCCTTGTTTCGAGCATCATATGGCGTATTTATTTCAATATCTAATAAAGATGTTACCTCTTCTAAAGAAAGCACTGTAGGCAGGCTTTTATCTAATTTTGGAGACTTAAATTTAGTCAAAGGATTATCTTTTATCTTTTCTAATCTTTCTTCATAATTATAAAAAGATTTCAAAGCACTTAAACTATGAGAAACACTTTTAGGAGATTTACTACTAATTGCTTTTAAGTATTTTTTTACATCATCATCATTAATTTTAAGTAAATCCTTATTAACATATTCATTAAACATAGATAATTCTAAAATATAAGAATTAACCGTATTAACACTATAATTTTTTTCATATCTTAAATAGTTTTCATATTCTTTAATATAATCATCGTTCATACCATAACCTCTACCATAAATTATACATACATCTTTAAAAATAATCAAATTTAATATATAATATAAAGGCAAAGGAATGACTGTTATGGAATTATTAGCAAATGATATTAGACCAATTAAATTAAATGATGTATATGGACAAAATCATCTTATAGGTGAAGGTAAAATCCTAACTAATTTAGTAAAAAATAAAAAATTATTTTCTATGATATTTTATGGTAATCCTGGTTGTGGTAAAACCAGTATCGCAAATGCCTTAGTTAATGAATTAAATATGCCATATCGTATGTTAAACGCTGTAATTAATAAAAAAACAGACTTTGATATCGTAATCGAAGAAGCTAAAATGAATGGTCAAATGATTCTAATAATTGATGAAATTCATAGAATGAACAAAGATAAACAAGATATTCTTCTTCCCTACTTAGAAAATGGAAAAATAATTATGATAGGTTTAACAACATCAAATCCTTATCATAGTATTAATCCAGCTATAAGATCAAGATGTCAAATCTTTGAGGTAAAATCTCTTAAACCTGAAGACATTGTTAAAATTCTTATCAAAGCTAAAGACAATTTAGAAGGTATTCAAATTGATGACAATTGTCTAAATATTATTTCATCTTCTTCGAATGGAGACGTTAGAAGCGCTTTAAATTTACTAGAAATGGCTTATTATAGTTCAACAGATCATATCATAACCGAAGATGTTTTAAAAAGTATTAATGCTAAACCAATAATATATATTGATAAAAATGATGATAATTATTATAACTCTATAAGTGCCTTGCAAAAATCAATTAGAGGTAGTGACGTTGATGCGGCAGTTTATTATTTAGGAGTACTATTAGAAGCCCAAGATTTAGATATAATTTTTCGAAGATTATCAGTAATTGCTTATGAAGACATCGGTCTAGCCAACCCCTCTATCGGCCCAAAATTAGATGCTGCTATTAATGCTGCAACCCGAGTTGGTTTTCCTGAATGTATTATTCCATTATCAGAAATAGTAATTGAAATGGCTTTATCTCCTAAAAGTAATAGTGCTTATCTAGCAATTGATAAAGCGTTAACTACAATTAGAACTAAAAATTGTGGAAGCGTTCCTAAACATATTCATACCAATAGTAAGGATTATTTATATCCTCATAATTATAAAAATAGCTGGGTTAAGCAACAATACTTACCCGACAATATCAAAAACGAAAAATTTTACTATCCTAAAAATAATGCTTACGAAAACAATCTTAATAAAATAGATAACGAAAAGAAAAAACAATAACCCATAATAAAATATTAGACGATAAATCTAATATTTTTATTTAGTAATATCATTAATTACATAACTTGCACATAATAATCCGGCAACACCTGGCATATAGCACACTGTGCCAAGTACCTTATCTTTATTCTTAGTTGGAACTTCAGTAGAAGAAACAACTTTAAATTTAGTTCTAATACGATTTTCTTTAACTTTCTTTCTTAATATTTTAGCAAGTGGATCTCCACTAGTTTTATCAAGAGAAGTAATTGATAATTTAGATGGATCAGTCTTGTTTGCTGTTCCCATACTTGAAACTAATTTATATTTATTAGCATGTTTCATAAGTAATAGCTTAACTTTAACATCATCGCAAGCATCAATAACATAATCATATTTATTAACTAATAAATCATTAAAATTATCCTCAGTTATAAACTTATATATTATTGAAATATTCGCGTTTTTATTAATACTCAAAGCTCTTTCAGCTGCTGCTTCACATTTAGATATTCCAATATTTTTATTATTGGAAATAATTTGTCTATTTAAATTAGATTCTTCAACAACATCACCATCAACAATAGTTATGTTTTTAACACCAGACCTAACTAATGCCTCTAACGCATATCCTCCTACTCCACCAAGTCCAACAACTAACACTCTTGCTTTTTCTAACTTAGTAAAACGATCTTGTCCAAATAACGCTATTAATCTTTCAAACATATTATCCCTCCAAAATAAAAACCTAACTAGACATCAATTGTGATAAAATCCCGCATTCTCGCAGGTGGGCATCACATAAAGAACTTTAGGATTCTAACTCTTTGAGCTAGCATTCAACACCATCCTTTAATTAGATTCCCTTACATCACACATAGTCGGTTTTATGTAAATCGACATCTATTAGGTAATTTAATTATATCAAATGTTTTTATATTTAACAATTAGATTATAATCTTTTTACATTATTTTTTACAAAACTAAAAAAGAGATAAAATAACTTATCTCAATATATTAATTGTCTTAGTATACTTATTTATCATAAGAATCTTATTAACATTTTATTAAAGATTTTGGTTTATTATTTAATGAACCAATATAATATTTTTCAAGTAATTGAACACTATCTTTATATCTATTATATGCTTCATTATAATTACCTTGTTCAATTTGTGTAACACAATAATCAACTATATTATCATAAATATAATTATAAATTAAATTAGAATCAATTTCTTTTCCAATTGCTTCAACAATTTTTGGTGCAATATAATAATAATGTTTTTTATCGTCAGTAGATACAAAATTATCTCTAAACCATCTTAAAACTATTAATTCATAACAATTATCATCAAAATTTTCTTGCATATATCTCATACATGCAGTTGTTAAAAAGCAACTAATATCAGTTGTCTCTGTTGGATTATCTCCTGTTTTTGTAACTAAAGTACCTTTTTTTCTCCATTATATTTAATATGAATTGATTCATTATGAATATCACGTGGATCATTATCATAAATATCTACATGATCCTTACCACGTTTATCTTCACGGGCTCCAATCCAAGTTCCGCCTTCTGTCTGTTTCGTTTCATTTCTCATATATATCCATCTCCTTTATTTTATTTTTTAAATCAATTATTGCATATAATAAATCTTCCCCTACGCGGGATAAATCAGCATCTTTAAATTCAATACAATCATATGCAAAAGCAATTAATTCCTCATAATCAATTAAAAATATATCCGTATTAACATTTATAAAACTAATACAATTAAAATATATTTTTATATAAATATTTATAAATTTTTTAACATCATCATCAAGTTTATTGCTGCTTGCAAATTCAATAGTGTTTAAATCCGCAATAATTTTTCTTAATAAATCCAAAATAATTTTTCTATCTTTCATATATATCACCTTTCATTTTAATTTATAATTATTAATATTTTTTAAATCGCTGGTTAATAAACTAATATAATATTTTTCAAGTAATTGAATACTATCTTTATATCTTTTGTAAGCTTCATTGTAATTTCCATTTTCAATTTGTGTAACACAATAATCAACCACGTTATCATAAATATAATTATAAATCAAATTAGAATCAATTTCTTTTCCAATTGCTTCAACAATTTTTGGTGCAACATCATAATAATGATTTTTATCATCAGTAGATACAAAGTTATCTCTAAACCATCTTAAAACTTTTAATTCGTAACAATTATCATCAAATTTTTCCTGCATATATCTCATACATGCAGTTGTTAAAAAGCATTTCTCATCTTCATTTTTATTATTTTCAAAACAATTTAATTCAGTCATAAATATCTTAGCATTTTCTATTTCAGTGATAATATTATTAACATCATAACTGATATTTTTATAAAGTTCTTCTACATTACATAAACTATCAACTAACTTTTTAATACTTTCAAATTGTAATTCATTAATACTAGAAGCATTAGTACTAGAACATATTTTGAGCCAAGAACTTACAATTTTATTTATTTGTAGTAATGCATTATATTCATTTTTGTTTAAAGTAAATTTAAGATTAGCAATATCATAATTTTTTAAAAAATTATAAATATATAATGAAAGATAATATAAATGCTTATTTAGATAAATTAAATCATCTTCTTGATAATCTTTAATTTTCTTTTCAAATTCATGCACATGTGATTTCAATTTTTATCATCCCTCCTTTTCTTCAGGATAACAACTTTTCTAACACATATTATAAATATATAATAAAAAAAGTCAATATATAGCAAAACAATTATAGAAAATTATATAACATTTAACATTGCTAAAAATTAATATAATACAAAATTATTAGTAATGTTATAAGTGCACTAAAAAAGAGATAAAATAATTTATCTCAATAAACTAATTTCCACTTGCTTTCCATCTTTCAAGTACATCACAGTTAGCTGAATATGGAAGTGGATCAGGTAAATCCATTTTAATTAATAATGGTATTTTAAACGCATTACCAAACGATACTAAAGTACCAGCTTGCAAAGAATTAAGTTTTTCAATTATATCGCTAGATACATTAGGAAGCATTTTTTCAATATATTCTAAATCTTTAGGATGTGTCATCTTAAGAACTAAGAAATTACTCATTTGAGCAACAACTGTTTCTGATATATCAACAGGTCTTTGACTAATCAAATCAATTATAACTCCATATTTACGTCCTTCTTTAGCAATTCTTTCAAATATATTATATCCTAATAAGAACTTATCATTATCGTTTTGAACATATCTATGTGCTTCTTCTAATATTAAATGAAATGGTATCGAAGCTCTAACTTTTCTCTTCTTAGCAAAATCAAAAATCATTTTAGAAATAATTTTAACTATAACTTTAGCAAGAGCATCATCTATATCTTCTAAATTAATATTAATAATTTGACTTCTTCTTGAATTTAAAACAATTAACTTAGAAATATATTGTTCTAGTGATATATATTTATCAAATTCAAAATATTTACCATTTTTACTATTTATAATTGAATTTAATCTTACTTTTAATATTATAGCCGAATCTTGCATTATTCTATTATTTAAGAAACCTTCCCCAATTAATGCGAAATCTAATGCTTTAGCAAAATCTTTTAAATTGTAAAAGGCATTATCATTAACTTCAATTTGGCTCTCTAATTCCGGATTCATATGACTTGCTAAATATTCATTAATTAATACACTTTCACCAAATTCACCTTTATTGTCAATTTGAAAACAATTTGCAAATCTTCTTGTATAACCAATTCCCTTAAGTTCCGCATTAACATTAAATTCATTAGTAGAACAAGATGCTAATATTTGGAATATATCATTCTTTTTACCAGAAGCATTTTGATTAGAAAATAATACACTTTGAATAGCTGATGCAATCAAATGATTTTTAAGTTTATTAACATTATCATTATTTTCACTAAATATTTTAGCAAGTTTACTAGCTCTTTCTATAATTGTTAATTGACTGTGATTTTCAGCATTTAAAAGTAACGCTAAATCATCATTAGAAAGTAAATAAACAGGAATTTGTAATAATTCATCCCCCTGTTCAACAGGATTAGTCGTAATAAACTTATATTGATAATTTGGATTTATTTGATTAATGCTTTTAAATGCATTTTTATATTCTCCATAAGCATCAAATATAAATAAATTCGCATTATAAGTTAAAATTTTTGGATTTAAAAATATATTTTGGATTATTCTTGATACTGAACATGATTTACCAGAACCTGAATTACCAAATATAGCCATATGATTAGAAAATAAGTCATTTATACCAGCATATATCTTACGATTTTCATATATAGGACTCTTGCCAATATATAAACTCTTTTCATCATCTTTACCCATAATAATATCTAATTCTTCATTATTAATTACTCTTATTGTACTATTTAAAGTCGGTTTCTTTATTGTACCAGCAATAAACCTAGTTCCTACAAATTCACCAAGTAATTCAATTTTAATAGATTCTTCATCTATATTTTTAACCTCTCCTAAAAGTTTAGTACTATCATTTTCAAACACAACATGCAAATTCATTAAATTTTGAATAACATTAGCATCTTTATTAATTGCAACAATAACAATATTATCACTTATAAATTTAATTTTTCCAAACACATTAATCTACCTTCTATTCTATAAAAAGTATAACATAAAAATATAATAAAAAAAATCAAAATAATTCACACTTCACTATTTTTATGAATAATTACAAACTCTACACATCATAGAGTGCATAAATAAAAGTACTATGTTACCATTTAATTATCTAGGAGGCATTTATAATGAATAATATAGAATCTGAACTATTAGAAGGAGTAAAAGAAGTAGAAGAAATTAAATCAATGTATAAATTTATATCAACTTATAATGTGTATAAACTTTTATTAGCACATTGTAAAAATAAAGAATATAATTTTCATCTATTTTATCCAGACACTGAATTTTACCCTCCAGAATGTTATCAAAAACAAGTTTATGAATTACTTTCATTATTTAAGGATAACGAATTATTATATTTGAATTCATCATATTCTATTAAGAAAATTATATCTTTCTTAATAGATAGTAACACCATTTTAGTAATTTATCCTTTTAAACATAATTTTTCTATTAATACAGAAGTTATTGATTTAGAATATGAAATTATAAAAATTAACAATAACAAAGCAACAAATATTGAATATCAATCCATCAATGAAAGCCCACATTATTATGTATTCAACAATGTCGATGAAATTATAAATACATTTGCTCCGTGGGATTATCTATATAATAATGAAATAATAATAACACCAGGATATTACTTAAATGATAAACTACCATATTATAATAATATTGATATTAATGATATTTTAAAAATTCAATCAATAGATGTAATACATGAAAAGATTAAATCAGTTAAAGATGCTAAAATGAAAATATTAAAAAAATTATAGATCATGAGTCTATAATTTTTATTTTAATTTATCTTTTAATATTTCATTAACTTTAACCGGATTTGCTTTTCCTTTAGTTTCTTTCATAACTTGTCCAACAAAGAATCCAAATAAATTTGTTTTACCATTATGATAATCTTCTATTTGTTTTTGACTATTTGCTAAAATATTATCTACAATTTTAATTAATTCACTATCATCAGATATTTGAACCATACCTTCATCATTAATTATTTTATCAGGCTCTTCTCTTCTTTCTAAACATAAATTAAATAATTCTTTAGCCTGCTTAGAAGATATTTTATTCTCACTTAAATTGCTAATAATGACACTTAATCGACTAGGCGTTACAAAGCATTCATCTATTTCAATATTTTCTTTAGAGATATATCCTAATATAGTTGAAATAATCCAGTTAGCTGCTATTTTAGCATCAATTCCTAATTTAATACATTCTTCAAAGTATAAAGCAATCTTCTTTTCTTTAACTAATATATTTGCATCATAACTAGATAAATTATACTCACTCATATAATTATTTTTACGTTCATAAGGAAGTTCTGGTATTGATTTAAATATTCTTTCTTTCCATTCTTCATTTATTTTAATTTTAGGAATATTAGGCTCTACAAAATATTTATAGTCAATCGCATCAACTTTAGAACGCATTCTAATTGTTGTACAACTTACATCATCAAACCTTCTTGTTTCTTGTTCAATTTTATCTTGCTCACCATTCTTAATTAAATCAAGCTGTCTTTGAACTTCATAATTTATAGCATCCCTAACTCCACTAAATGAATTAACATTTTTAATCTCAACTTTAGTTCCAAGTTCATCCGTATTACTTAAAGAAATATTTACATCACATCTAACTTGTCCTTTTTTAGAATCAGCATCAGATATTTCTGTATATTGATAAATACTTCTCATATATTCTAAGAAAGTAATAACATCGTTTACGTCATGAAAGCAAGGTGTTGTAACAAGTTCTAAAAGAGGTACTCCTGCTCTATTATAATTAATTTTACTTGCCTTCTCTTCATGAGTCATCTGAGCTGAATCTTCTTCTAAATGAATATTATCAATTCCGACTTTAAATACACTTCCATCTGCTCTTTCAATATCAATAAATCCATCATATCCAATTGGAGCAGGTATCGTATTTTGTGTTATTTGATATCCTTTAGGTAAATCAGGATAGTAATAATTCTTTCTTTCAAAATATAAATATTCCGGTTGTTTACAATTTAGAATCTTACTCATCATTAGACCCATTTCAACACATCTTTTATTTACCACAGGAAGAGTTCCCGGAAAAGCCATATCAACAGGTCTAACATTTATATTAGGAGTATCAGAATAACCATTTTTAGCACTTGAAAATATTTTACTATTAGTTTTAGAAACCTCACAATGCATCTCAATTCCAATAGTTATTTTATAATCATTCATGATTTACCTCCTTAGCAATTTGATTTTTATAAGGCATAACACTTTCTAAAGCATAAGCAATATTTAAAACATTTTGATCATCGTAGCAGTTACCAGTAATATTTACACCAACAGGTAAATTATCTATAAATCCATTCGGAATAGTTATTGAAGGAAAACCTCCAAAATTACCAACTTGTAAAAATTCATCAAGTACAGAAGTGTTTTTATCAATCATATCTAAAGATCCATCAATATGTTTAGCAGCACCTACTCCAACCGGCATAATCATTGCATCATACTCTTCAAAATAATCTTTCATTATATCAACAATTAATCTTCTAACTCTTTGAGCATTAATAAAATATCTCTCTTGATTTTCTTTTTGTAAAACATAAGATCCAATTATAAATCTACGTTTAATTAAAGAAGAAAAGTTCTTAGTACGATAATTCTTCATCATTTCAATGTAATTTTTACCATCTTCTCTAGGTCCAAAAATAAATCCAGTTAAATTAGACATATTACTTGTTGCTTCAGCACATGATAATACGACATAAACTGATGGTAAGGCATTAAGAATCTTTTTATCAATAGAAACACCTGTAACACTTACTCCTAGTTCTTCTAATTTTTTAATTGTTTCATGATATATTTCTAAATGTTTTTTAAGTTCATCATTCATATTAGGATAATTTTCTTCATCAATTAATTCCTTAATATAAAATAATTTTTTACCCTTAATATTTTTATCTAAATTGTCATATAAATGCATATTTGTTGAATCAAATGAAGTCATATCATTTTCATCAATACCTTTCATATTATCTGTAACAATTGCTGCATCTTCAACACATCTAGTTAAAACTCCACATGTATCTAAACTTGAAGCGAAAGGAAATAATCCATATCTAGAAATCATTCCATAAGTAGGTTTATATCCAACAATTCCGCAATAAGCTGCTGGCTTACGAATTGAATCACCAGTATCTGATCCTAGTGCATAAGGATAAACTCCTGCCGCAACCGCGCAAGCTGTTCCAGCTGATGATCCCGCACACATTCTTGTTCTATCCCACGGATTTAATACTGTGCCTGTATGACAAGTTGTTCCCGTTCCACCCATTCCAAATTCATCAAGAGCTGTTTTATTAGTTGGAATAGCACCAGCTTTATACAAATTACTTACAGCAGTAGCATCAAAAAACGGAACATAATCTTTTAAAGTATTAGATGAACCAGTTGATAATATTCCCTTAGTTGAATAATTATCTTTAATTCCAAAAGGAATACCAGAAAGTAAATTATCAGTAACTTTACCTCCTTTAGCATCATCTAAAATAGTTACAAAAGCATTATATTTATTTTCTACTTCATGAGACATTTTAATAGATTCCTTAACAAGTTCATCACTAGTAACTTTACCACTTATTAAATCCTCATGTAATTCTTTAATAGTTTTATTTAGCATTATTTACACCACCTTTGGTAAAACTACAGAAGCACCATCATTTAGATCAGAGTTAGCAAGTAATTCTTCTCTTGGAATAGACTCTTCATAAACATCTTCTCTTAATTCAGCGTAAAAATCATCAAGAGCATGAGTCATAGGTAAAACTTCACTTATATTTTCAATCTCATTTATTTTATTAATATTTTTATCTATAATTTCAAACTCATCAAATACCATATCAGTTTCTTCATCTGTTAAACCAATCATCAGTAAATCAGCAAGTTTTCTTATTTTTTCTTTTGTAAAATCCATAAATCCTCCTTAACTTAAAGAAAAAAGAATAAATATTCTTTCTCCTATGGATATAATCTATTAGGTCCTCTAAAGATAAACTGTGCATCCCTAATATGGTCAAGTCCTAATAACAATAATGTTAATCTATCTACTCCAATTGCAAATCCGCCATGAGGTGGCATTCCATATTTAAAGAATTGCATGTAAAATTCAACATCTTTAGTTAATCCTTTTTCATCCGCATTATGTTTTAAATGATCATATCTATGTTCTCTTTGTGATCCACTAGTTATTTCCATACCTCTCCATAATAAGTCATATCCTTGAGGAACATCATTTTCATCTCTCATATGATAGAAAGGTCTTTTAGCTTTACTATAATCAGTTATAAATAAGAATTCAGAACCATACTCTTCCATTGCAAATTTACAAGCTAACTTCTCAGTTTCTGCATTTAAATCTCCAATATCATGTTCCGGTATTTTATAACCATATCTTTTTTCTAATTCTTTATATAAATCAAATAACTTAATTCTAGGAAAAGCCTTATTAGGAACAATAACTTCTTGTCCAAATCTTTCTTTAATTATATCTCCAAAATTTTCTTTTAATTTTCCAAGTGCATAAGTAAGCATTTCTTCTTCTAAATGCATAACATCTTCATATGAATTAATATAAGCAAATTCAAGGTCAAAAGATGTAAACTCAGTACAATGTCTATTAGTGTTAGAGTTCTCTGCTCTAAATGCCGGAGCAACTTCAAAAACTCTTTCTAAACCAGAAGCAATAGCCATTTGTTTATAAAATTGAGGACTTTGAGCTAAATAAGCTTTATCATTAAAATATTTAACTTCAAACACAGATGAACCAGATTCAGAAGCAGTACCTATAATCTTAGGAGTATGAATTTCAGTAAAATCTTGATTATATAAATAATCTCTTAAATATTTAACAAATGCACTTCGAATAGGCATAATATATTCTTTAGCATCACATCTTAAATCAATCCATCTATAATCTAACTTCTTATCTGGTAATGCATTTTCTTCAATTGGGTAAGCTTCTGCTAGTGATAAAACCTCTACATCATCTGGTAAAAATTCCTTACCACCATCTTTAACATATTCACTCATAACCATTTTACCAGTAAATGATACAAAAGAACCAGTTGTTAAAGCAGCACATTTCTCAGCAAGTTCTTCTTTAATCTTATCAACCGAAACTTGAATATATCCAGTTCTATCTTTTAATTTAATAAAAATCATATACTTAGTATTTCTAATAGTTTTAATCATTCCTGAAATTTTAGATAATTCATTCTCTTCTAAATTTTTAATTAATACTCTTTCCATAAATAATCCTTTCTAAAATTAAAATTCACAATTTCCTGGTGTTCTTGGATAAGGAATAACATCACGAATATTATCAATACCTGTAATATAAATAAGTAATCTCTCAAATCCCATACCAAATCCAGAATGTATACAAGTACCATATTTTCTTAAATCTAAATACCAAGCAAGTTCTTCTTTATTCATTCCTAGTTCATCCATACGTTTAACTAGCTTTTCATAACTTTCTTCTCTCTGAGATCCACCCATCAATTCACCAGCACCTGGTACTTCTAAATCAACAGCAGCAACTGTTTCTCCATCTTCATTTTGTTTCATATAAAATGCCTTAATATCTTTTGGCCAATTCTTAATAAATACTGGTCCATTAAAGTATTCAGTAATATATTTCTCATGTTCTTTAGCAATATCTTCACCATATGCTGGCTCAAATTCCCACTTAACATCAGCATTTTTTAAAATAGTAATAACATCTTTATGATCAATTCTTGTAAATTTACTATTAACTAATCTAGTTAACTTATCTATTAATCCTTTTTCTACAAATTGATCTAAGAATTTCATTTCATCTTTCGCATTTTCTAAAACATAACTAACAACATATTTAAGCATATCTTCCATTATGTCCATATCGCCTTCTAAATCACAAAAGGAAATTTCCGGCTCAATCATCCAGAACTCAGAAGCATGAACTTTCGTATTTGAGTTTTCTGCTCTAAAAGTAGGACCAAAAGTATAAGTTTTCTTAAACGCTGTTGCAAATGTTTCAGCCTCTAATTGGCCACTAACAGTTAATCCCGTTGTTTTACCATAAAAATCTTTTTCCGGTTCATATTTACCACTTGATGCTATACGATTTAAATCAAGAGTTGTAACTTGGAACATTTCTCCTGCTCCTTCACAATCAGAACTAGTTATAATTGGAGCATGAAAATATACATAATTACGATCTTGAAAATATTTATGAATTGCCATAGCAGCAACACTTCTTACTCTAAATACTGCATTAAATAAATTTGTTCTAGCTCTTAAATGACCTACTTCCCTTAAAAACTCTCTAGTATGTCTTTTAGCTTGAATTGGATAAGTTTCATCAGCAAGTCCAAGAATTTTAATACTTTCTGCTTTAAGTTCAAAATCTTGACTTCCACTAGATTCAACAATAGTTCCTGTAACTTCTAAACTAGATCCAACAAGTACCTTATTAATTTCTTCATAATTACTTAAACTATTATCATAAACAACTTGTAAAGTATTAATAGTTGTTCCATCAGATAGTACTATAAAAGCAAAATTAGAACTCTTTCTATGATTTCTAACCCATCCTGAAATTGTAACTTGTTTTCCAATATAACTTTCTTTAAATAAATCTTTTATATCCATTATTAACATCTCCTATAATTTCATATCTAAATAATCAGATAAATCATTAATATTAACTTTTTCTTCTTCTTTAGTAACATTATCCTTAACGTTTACCATCATATCTTCTAAATCTTTATCATTTAATATAACTAAATATTTCGCATTAAATCTATCAGCAGCTTTAAATTGTCCCTTTAATCCTTTTCCTAAATAATCCATCTCAGTTGTAAATCCATTTAGTCTTAAGTTCTGAGCAATATATAAAGCCGTATCTTTTTCAGTATCAGAAACATACATAATATATACATCAACATCATTATTAACAGGAATATTTACATGAGCCATATCTAAACACATCATCAATCTATCAAAACCAATCGCAAATCCGACTGCAGGAACACTTGGACCATCCAAACTTTCTACTAAATTATTGTATCTTCCGCCACCACCAATTGCTAGCGTATCAATTCCATCAATGTTTACATTAATTTCAAACACTACATGATTATAATAATCAAGTCCTCTAACTAAATTAGTGTTTTCCTCATAATTTATTTCTAATAAATCAAGTTCTTCTTTTAACTTATTATATCTATTTAAACTTTCTTCATTTAAATAATCAGCTATCTTAGGAGCATTCTTAATTATATCTTTATCTCCATCAATCTTACAATCAAGTATTCTTAAAGGATTAGTTTCAAATCTTCTTTGACAATCTTCACATAAATCTTTAATATGTGGTTTTAAATAATTAGTTAAAGCATCATGATATTTTTCTCTTGATTCTCTATCTCCTAAAGTATTTATTTTAATAACTGCATCAAGTCCTAATAAATTGAAGATATTATAGCATAAAGAAATAACCTCAACATCACTAGCAATATCATCAGATCCAATCATTTCTACGCCAAACTGTGTAAACTCTCTATTTCTTCCTGATTGTGGTCTTTCATAACGATACATCTTCTCATTATAATAAACTTTAACTGGTTCAGTCATATTACCATATAACTTATTTTCAATAAACCATCTAACAATTCCCGCAGTTCCTTCTGGTCTTAAAGTTAAATTTCTATCTCCTCTATCTTTAAAATCATAAGTTTCTTTACTAACTAAATCACTAGTTTCTCCAGCACTTCTATGAAATAAACTTGAATCCTCAAATACCGGAGTCTCTACATTAACAAAATTATATTTTTGACATATTCCTTTAATAATTTCATTAACATACTCTCTTTTCTTAGCATCAAGCCCATAAACATCATAAGTTCCCTTTGGTTTAGTAATCATTTAAATCATCCTTTCTTAAAATAAAAAAACAAGGAAATAATAGTTAAGGGCGAAACATATCCGCTGTGCCACCTTATTTCACTTGTTAAAGCCTTTATTAAACTTATATCGTAGTTACCCGGATTATTTTCTATAAAGAATGTCTCATAATTATTATATATTAAGTATTTCCACCCACTAACTCTCTCTTTTAAATATATTACCTAATAATTACTTCTTCTTTAATAATCAACTATACTAATATTTTACTTAAAATAGCCCATAAAGTCAAATTATTTCTCACCTAAAATCAAATATATTAATTCTAATAGTAAATGCCATCAGCAAATAAAGTGATTATGTTCTAAAAGTAAATAGCACTAAAAAAAAGTATTTTTTGATATACTTTTTTAACTTTTTATCTATCTTCTAAAATAAATTAGATTATCGCCATCAACTAAAATACATTTATCTTCTAAGTTAATAATAGGCATTTTTCTTAACTTATCATATAAATATATCAACTCATAATAATTTAATTTTTTATGTAAACTTATTCTTATATTAAGTTCATTTAGAATTGAAGGAAGGTAATTTTCTTCTATATCGCTATCTGGCTCTATAATATTATTTGTTAAAACCTCGATATAACAATTATATAAAGGATTATATGTACATAAAAAATAGTTTATTCTTTCCTTACCCTTAGCACTTATCAAATATAAATCAGATACTCTATATTTTTTTGTTTTTTCATTAATTAGTTTTTTTGCAGAATATACATTTTCATCAAGAACATCAAATAAAAATTCACTATTTTCTTCTCGTAATAAAGAATTCATTGAAAAGTCTTTATGTTCACTATTTGCTTGTCTAATTTGCTTTATTACTTCTTTTGCCGTTTTTAATGCCTCTTTATCATTTAAATTTCTTAAATATAAAGTAATATTTTTAATGCAATCAATAACGCCTCCGACTTTACCATTATAAAATGATTCACGTCCAATAGTTAAAACAATAGCATAAGTATAATTTTTTAAATATAAATTTGTAGTTCTAACAATATCATTTTTTGAATAATAGTCATATATTTCACTTATATCATTATTGGAATCAATAAAACCATCGGTTATTATTTTAGTATCATAAGAAATATCCTCAACAACTTGTCCAAATATTTCTAACTTATATATTTTTTGTATTAGCTTTAATTGACATCCATCTTTTAATTCATATATCTTCACGATATCACCCTTTCTGTTTTGATTAAATAACAAAATTTATCTGGTTTTAATCTTTGCACCATTATAATATTTCTTTTTCTTTTTATATGCATAATAAATAATTGAACTATCAGTAATATCAAGAGGTATATAATCAAATGTATTACTAAAAACCTCATGTTCTATATTAAATCCTGAAAAGAACTTAAAATGAGACATAACAATAATTCCATCGTCGGTTAACAAATCATCTAAATTATCACGTATATCATTAATCCTAGATTTACTATTTCTATTATAATCCATAATATTAGATAAAAAGATAACATCATATTTCTTATCTGAATTAAATCCATTACATACATTCATGTGTTTAAATTGTAAATTATAACCATCTAAAATACTTGAAACATCGCCTAAATTATCTTCATAAATCATCTTCTTAGCAGCTATATCAATAAATAAATTATCGTAATAATATAAATGATCTTTCTTACATCTTGAAAGATTAAAAAAATACTTCCAAAATAATACGCTATCTTTTTCACATTGATTATCTGTTTTAATAGAAGAAATAATTTTAAATATATCTTGAGTACATATTTTACCTGCATCAACATAGCCATTTTGAATTAGCCATTTTCTTAAAAAATAATATCTATAAGTAATACTATTAATATCAAATGTTTCTATATTTCCTGCTTCTTTAAATAATGCTGAAAATAAATAATCAGAAGAAGATAAAACAGATAATATATTTTTATCACGAACATCAATAATTTCAAATAAACTTTTTAAATCTTCATTTGTTCTAGAATATAAATAAGCAAATGTATCTCCCTTTTTATCATTAAAAATTTAATTTAAATCACTTTTAATAGTATTCATAAAATCCCCCTTTAATAATTTTATAATCTATTATGATTTCAAATTTGCAAAAATTAACTATAATTTCCTTAAAACCTGAGATATATTCTACCATAAAATCTTAAATAAAGCAACCATTTATTCTATTCTATTTAAATAGAATAGCAATATATAATAATTAACATTTATTAAGCAAAAAATACTACCAAATAGTTTTGGTAGTAAGATTAAAATAACTTATTTTAAGTATTTCAAAAATATCAGTGAAAGCTTTTCTGATTTTTTGATTCATCTAATGATATTTCATTTTCTTTATAATTTTCCAACTCTGCTATAATATTACCGACCCTATCATTTTCATTAGCATTATCAACTTGATCAGTAATCTTTTTTACACTTTCTTCAGTAATTATTGGTATCAAATCAGGGTAAAACAAATGAACACGATTTATAATATAATTAACAATATATGTATAATCATTGTTATATGCTGTTAAATTTTCTGCGGTAGAAAAATTATTTAAATACTCAAAAATATGTCCACTTTTTATTGCATTCTTTTCATAACCATACTGAATTCTATGATAATAACTGTCAAACAAAGATGGAATGAATATATTTCTACTAGCAAGCATTTTCTGAAAAATTAATCTACTAGTTCTTCCATTTCCATCCGTAAATGGGTGTAACATAATAAAATCATGCAATAATTTAGCACATTCACTCACATATTCTTTTGTATCACTAATTTTCAATATATCATCAAACTTATGTGACAGTATTTTCATTCCTCTAGCAATCTGTTCTTTATTGAGCATGGCTCCTTTTATAAAACCATCATTATCAGATGCAAGTTCATTTTCACGAAGTTGGTCGGATATCTTGAAATCACTTGTTGCCTTAGCCTTTGCCATAGCACTTCTTATAATTACACATAATTCCATAAAACTTTTATCTTTTGACCATTTATCATTCCAAAAATATTTAAATATATGTGCACATGCTATAATATCATTTTCCATGTTTTTTATATAACTGCCTTTTATTAAATTATTTGAAAAATAACTTAGTGAAGTTTTAAACTTTTTTAAATAATCAATTGGTATATCTATTAATTGTTCTTCACTTAAACTAGTTAAATCATTTTTCAATCTTTCAAATAATAAATTATTTTTTCCAACATATTCTGAATTCAAAAATTCTATAACACCATTAATATAATTCTTTTTAGCACTTAATTCTTCTAAAGCCAATTGCTTATTTAAATGAGATATTTTATCTTTTAATTCTTTTATTTTTTCATCAATTAATGCTATTTTTTTATTTTTACTCATAAAGATATTAAATTTTACTTCTTTTTGATTTTTTAAAAACTTTGTACTAACTTCTCTCCCCTGTTTTATATCCTCACTAGCAGAAGATAATATTTCTATTATTTTATTATCTTGTTCAATATTATTTTTAATTTCTCTTACTTTTCTTTCATTAATTTCAACATCTTTATACAATACTGGTTTAGATGTTCCTACATAAAGTTTAACATAATTCATTAATTCATTATTATCAACTAAATGACTTTTTGAAAGATTATCGCAAGATAAAAAAGCATCTATTAAATTTCTTATTTCATTTAGATCGTCAGTTTGAGAAATTTTTATTCTTAACATTTTTTCTAAATTATCAAATTCTTTTTTTGTCTCACATATAGCTCCCAAATGTTCATCAAGATGTAACATTCCTAATATGCATCTTTGATAAAAACGCCAATTTTCTAAAGTAGCATTTCTATCTCCATTTATAAACCATGAAATAATTTGATCTTCATTAGGAATTTCATATTTACTTAATTAGTTTGTCAAATCATCTACTTGAATCATAATAATCAATCCTAGTCTATAAATATATGATAGCATGGTTTTTAAGTAAAGTAAATAATAGCAATTTTACGCTTGATCATTTATTCCATCAAAAAAACACAATTAAGTGTTCTTAAAATTATAAATTTTTATCTAGATATTTCTTTAAATTTTCCGCTACATTTAAAGGAACTATTTCAGCTATTTCTTGTAAACTAGCTTCCTTTATCTTTTTAGCACTACCAAACTTTTTAATTAATTCTTTTCTTCGCTTTTCGCCAATACCGGGAATATTATCAAGTAAACTTTGAATAGATCCCTTACTTCTTATTTGTTTATGATAAGTAATTGTAAATCTATGAACTTCATCTTGCATTCTCGTTAAATAATGAAACAAATTACTAGTTCTATCAATGTCATATAACTCTAGAGTATCACCATCTAATAAATCATTAGTTTGATGCTTATCATTTTTAACTAACCCACATACTTTAATATTTAAATTTAAACTATTAAGTACTTCCTTAGCCGCTCTAATTTGACTTATTCCGCCATCAACCAAAATTAATTCTGGTAAATCTTTATCAATTAATCCATGATAGTATCTTCGGTATATTACTTCTTTCATCGTGTTATAATCATCATTTTTATCATCCATTATCTTATATTTACGATACTTAGATTTATCAGGCATTCCATTAACAAACACTACCATTCCCGATACTGCATAAGTACCAAATAAATTAGAATTATCAAATATATCAATTCGGTTAATACCAATTCCAAGTAGTGCTGATAATTCATCATTAGCCCCACTAGTTTTATTTAATTTCTGCTGATATCTTTCAAAATTATTATCTAAATTAATTTCCGCATTCTCTTTAGCCATATTAAGAAGCTTTCTTTTGCTACCCTTACTAATTCTTATAAACTTAGTATCAATTATCTCTTTTAAAATATTATCATCCACCTCATCAGGAAGTAATATCTCTTTAGGTATTTCCTTTTTATTATAAAACATTGCAATATAATACTCTAATTCTTCTAAATAATTCTCCATTACTGGATATATTTCACTATTAGCACCTATCAATTTACCATTCCTAACAAACAAGATTTGTAATGACAAAAAACCATTTTTAAACGCATAATTAATTACATCTAAATTTTCACTTGGATTAAGTTCAACTTTTTGTTTTTCTAATACAACAGTCATATAATCAAGTTCTTTTTTAAGCTCTAGTGCTAGTTCATAATTCATAGCTTCAGAATAAGCTTCAATCTTTTCTTTTAATTTACTCTTAATAATATCTTCATTACCCCTTAAAAAAGATAAGATATCTTTTTCCATTTCATCAATCTTTTCTTGATCAATATCTTTTTTGCAATAACCTAAACATTCATGAATGTGATAGTACAAACATACATCTTTAGGCATTCCTTCACACTTCTTTAAAGGATATAATCTATTTATTAAATTAACTATTCTTCTAGCAGCATAAGCATTAACATATGGTCCAAATAAATATTTATCTTTTCTATTTTTAACCTTTAAATATCTAACTACCTTAAGAGAAGGATAAGGCTTTCTACTATATTCGATATAAGGATAACTCTTATCATCTTTAAGTAAAATATTATACTTTGGATTATACTTTTTAATTAAATTAATTTCTAATATAAAAGACTCTAACTCCGTATTAGTAACTATATACTTAAAATAAGCAATATTTTTAACTAGTTCCGCAGTCTTACCAGTTTGAGTTCTATTAAAATATGAACTTAATCTTCTCTTTAAATTCTTAGCCTTACCAACATATATAACTATATCATTTTTATCATACATCTGATAAGATCCCGGCTTAGTTGGAACTAACTCTAATTCTTCTTTAAACATAAACTTCACCTCTTATCCATTACACAATACCATATTATTTAATATGTTCAACTAACTTAGAATAATCCACACTTTCAAGTTCATTAATAAGTTCCTTAAATGCTTTGCCCATTTCAGTTTCATCTAAACCTTTTACATGATCGTTTATTAAATAACTTGTTCTATTAATATCTTTAATTAATTCTTTATCATTTATCTTATATAAATAAGGCGCAAGTAATATCGCATAACAATAAGGAATATTAAATAATAAATAATCATATATTTCATCTTTCTTAGATTTTATAATTTCAATATATTCATCAAATTTAGAAATTAAAATATTTTGGATATTTTTTGGCAAGCCACTTACCTTACTTATAAAATCATTTTTATTTATATCTAAATATTGAATACCAAACAACGGAACACTATAAGTTTTCATTAAAAAATAAATAAAATAGCATTTATAAGCATTTTCAGTTAAATACATAACTTTATTATAAAAAATCATATGAGCATCCTGAATACAATAATTATATTTCATTAAAAATTTATATAAATATAACTCAAAAGTAATAGGTGTTGTTTCTGTAAAATTTACAGCAGTTGAATTGTTATAATCACAATATGTATAATCTATTTTATGACCAAATTCATGCACCAAATCAATAATATCAGTCAGATCATTGCAATATTCTAAATGTATTCTACCATCTTCAATATACATACAACTTCCATCATGAGAATATTTATTCTCGTTATATTTAAATTCAAAACTATATTTATCAAACTTCATCATATTTACAAAAGCATTAAATAACCGTATATCATACGATTTAAAAAAATCTCCTACTATATCAATTGAATCATTTAGAGGAATATAATAATAAGTTGGTTCATCAATATATTTTAATTCAGTAGGTCCATTAACCATTATACGATACATTAATTCTCCAAAATTTGAAATATTATAAATTTTTAGTGGTAAATTTAATTCAGAATTTACTTTTAATAATTTACTAATATAACTGTCAAAACTTTTACTTACTTCTCTTATATCAAATGTTGGAACTGTTACATCATCACTATAACTAGCCTTATTAATATCAGATATTAATTTTTTATCATTCTTATTTAACAAATAAGTTCCTAAATATAGCCCTAATAAATAGTTATAATTTCTTTTGATGAAATGTTTCGCCATTAATCCATCATTTTTTATTCTTTCATCAAACGTATGATAATATTTTAAAAATAAATCTTTATAAGGACTATCTAATTCATTTACTTCTTTTTCAATAAACTTTTGATACTTACCTTTAGGTAATAAATTAATTAGTTCAACTCCTGAAATACTTCTTTTAAAGGAATAATATTTAACATAAATCGCATCAAAAAAATAATTTTTTAATTTATTAAATATATAATTATTACTATCTAATAAATGTATTTTATTATCTGATAAGTAATTATGTAAAAATAGTTCTATTGTAATTGAAGATGTTTCTGAATATATAGAATTTTCTTTATTTTTAGCCTTAGTAGCATCAACATAATGCATAAATTCATGAACAATAGCAAATACATCTTCAATATTATTTTTAACATTAATTGTTATTTTATTACTATTAGAATTTAAAGAACTAGAATTATTTGATAATTCATTAGAAACAAATATTATACTTTCACGATTAAAACTCATAACATTCATAAAAATATTATATAATTCTTTATCATATTCATTTAAAAAACTACAAACTATATCTAATGTTTCCCTAATACTAATATGTTCAATATATTCTTTATCATCGCTTGCTAAATCAATATCATTAAAAGATTTATAATACAAATTAATAAAATGATTAATTATATACTCTTTATTCATACTAGTTCCCTCATATCTATTAATAATATAGCATATTTATAATATAATTGATATAATAAACGAGAGGTAATAATCATATGAAATTATTAAATACAAGTTATATTGAAATTAAAAAATCTAAATTTTATGGTTATTTATATGAATTAGATTCCATCGAAGACGTAAAAATAATACTAAATAACCTTAAAGAAGAAAATAAAGGATATAGACATATTCCCTATGCTTATTATTTTAATAATACAGCAGGCAAATCAGATGATAAAGAACCAGGAAACATTTCAATATCATTTTTAAATAACTTAGAAAGAAATAATTTAAATAATCATTTAATTGCTGTAGTTAGATTCTACGGTGGAACAAAATTAGGTGCATCTAACTTATCTAGAACATATGGTAAATGTGCAAGTACATGCATAAATAAATAAAAATCACATAATCTTTATTAGGTGATTTTTTTGAATTATATAATTAAATATTTAAAAACATTAGCAATACCCTTTATTTCTTTAATAATTATGTCTATCTTATTTAGTATAACAAATCTCTTAGGATTTAAAACCAATAATATACTTATTTTAATAGCAATGTCCATAGTTATGTTTATATCAGGATATCTATTAAGTAAAGAATTTACTAAAAAGAAATATATTCACGGTTTAATATTTGGAATTATTACATCTATATTATATTTATTACTAAGTTTAATATTTAACAAAGAATTAACATTTAATACTTTTATCTATTATTTAGTAATAGCAACATCTTCAATGTTAGGTTCCATGCTTTCCTCTTTAAAGACAAAATAATACAGCATTCAAATTAGATGCTGTATTTTATATAAATTTATTCAAGAATAAATGGATCACTTTCAGTTCCAGTTCCTTCAGCTATCACGACATCAGATTTTAAGAAAAGGGCCGGACGCACACCAAAAGCGTAGCTCGCAAAGTTGCTGAGAACAGTCCCGCCCGAATAAACAAAGAACACACTATACGCATCGCCAGAAATAGGGGACAAAGTCCGTTGATTTGCACTGTTAAATAACCAGTTTTCATTTTTACAATTATATACATTGTTTGTTGATGAACGCATATCATTTCTACATGTTTTATCTGTTGATGCATATCCATAATCACTTAGATATATTAGAGCTATTTTTCCATCCCAATAGTCTTTTCTTGTTATTCCATCTGATGGATTACTTATATGTAATGTTCCTCTTTCTGCATTGTACATATTTAATGCAGATACTTGTGCTGTAGAATATCCACCTAAGTTCCATCTTACTTTTGCTACTTTATCTATTGATAAAGACCTTATATTTTTTCTATATTCATATGTTCCATTTTTAGCATTATTTTTCCCATTAAACCATAAGGTTGTTTCACTTGTTAGATTTGATAAATAACCTTCTGTTATATCATCACGACAATATTTTGTGGATTTTCCATCACAGTTTAATTCATACATTAAATCTGCTTGACTCCATTCATTTACTCCCCATCCATCATTTGTTGTTGATTCTGAACTATCCCATGAGTAATCACCTAGAGAATCATTTCTTACTATTTTGACAAGTGATTCTTTCTTTTCTTTTCCTTGTTCTTCATCTATTGTTGTTATATTATTAAATACTCCAACTATTCTCCATGTTTCATCATTAAATTTTAGATAGTTCTTTGGTGATGCTCCTACATACCTTAAGTTATCATAAGCATCTGTTTCTGTATCTGCTATTATATTATTAGGTATATTTCCTAATAATTTTACGTTGTATTTTTCATTTGTTGTACTTACATTTTGAATATTGTAAGCTCCAGTTCCATCTTTTTGTAATCCATCTAGTGTTATTCCATTTGCATCTTTATCGTTGTTTGCATAAAGTTCTGTTATTGATTGAGTCATTGTTTTAAATTCTTTATTAATAATTATTTTTCCATTTATAGTTTTACCTTTTTCACTATCTTGATTTTCATTATTATCAGGAAATTGAATTATTAAATTAAATTTAATAGTTTGATCATTTAAATCTGCTGGAAACTCACCGTTAACCATTTCTGTATAAACATCAGCACCATTTTTTAAAGTACCATGTACATATCCTGTATATGTATCATTTCCCGGTATTGTTTGATTTTTATAATCATTTTCTGTTTTGCCTGTTTCTGGTTTTATTACATAATTTACTGTTACATTTGAGTTTGCCTGTCTTTCTACTTCTTTTATATAATAATGAATCATTCCATCACTAAAGGTTGAATTATATCCTAGTCCAACTTTATATGGCATTGGAAGTCCATCACCTTCACTCATTCCTACTGTTGTGTTTGATCCAGTTAATGTAAATGTCTTATTTACTAATATTTTATTACTTGGTTGAATATTGGTTACTGGTACTATATTATCTGTTCCATCGTTGTAAGTAATAAGCATACGACCTGTTTCAGATTTTATTTCAGCTGTTGATCCTTCCGGATTATTTGCTGTAAAGAATGCATATGTTACTCCTGCAAATATGATAACTAATATTAAAATAGTTGCAATTGTTACAAATATAAGAACTCTTTGATTATTGTTTTCCATAAAAAAATTTCACTACCTATCTTATAGTGAAATTATATCTCAGCCTTCCCTAACAATCAAGTGAACATTTGTTATTTATAATTTATTTGAAAATAGTTTGCTTGGTGAATAAATTATAAGTATATATTATTTATTTTGACTATCTATCACAATTGTTATTGGACCATCATTATCAATTTTAATTAACATATCAGCACCAAACACTCCAGGATAAGTTTTAACGCTTTCATTTAATTTACTATTAAATAATTCATATAGCTTAATAGCATCTTCACCCTTCATTGCATTAACATAACTAGGTCTATTACCATCTTTAGTAATTGCTTGTAAAGTAAATTGACTTATTGATAAAATTTCACCATTAACATCAATTACACTTTTATTCATAACACCGTTTTCATCATCAAATATTCTTAAATTAACTATTTTTTTAACAATATAATTAATATCATCAATAGTATCATTAACATTAAAGCCAGCAAGAACTACTAATCCTTTGTCAATTTTACTAACTATTTTATCATCAACAGTGCATGATCCACATTTACATCTTTGAATAACTACTTTCATCTTATAACCTCTTTAACAAATGGTAAAATTCTTAAATCATCTACTAATAAAAGTAAATCATCTTTATTTTTAACTTTAACAGTAATTTCATATGCTAAGCCATATTTATCATTAATTTCATTAATACTAGAAATAGTTATACCTCTTGTACTAGCTTTAGTAACTATATCTAAAATATGATTATTAGTTGTATCTGTCATTACTCTTAATCTAGCTATAAACAATTTATCACTATTACAGTTATTCCAATCAACATCTATTAATCTTGTATCGATATTTTTTATATTAGGACAACTTTTCTTATGAACAATTATACCTTCACCCTTAGTAATATAGCCAATTATTTCATCACCAGGAACCGGATTACAACATTTAGCTACACTTACTTTAATGTTATCTACTCCATCAACAATAATATCATTTTTATAATTTTCTTTAATTTCTAAATTATTATTAACTCTCTCAAGCATCAAGTCATTCATTGATTGTTTTTCTTCAGTAATTAAATTAATAATATAAGTAGGAGTATATCTTAAAGCACCTAAACTTAAATATAAATCATCCATATTATTTATCTTTAATGTTTTAAATAATTTATTAACATTTTCTTCTTCATTTAAAGTTGTTATAGGTAATTTTTGCTTTCTTAATTCTTTTTCAATTAAAGATTTACCTTCTTCTATGTATCTTTCACGATCTTGTTTACTAAAATATGCTTTAATTTTATTTTTAGCTTGACTTGTTTTAACAAATTTTAACCAATCTATATTAGGTTTAGCACTCGCATTAGTATTAACTTTAATAATATCGTTATCATTAAGTTCATAATCAAGTGGAACAATATTATCATTAACAATTGCACCAACCATATGATCACCTATATCTGAATGAATTCTATATGCAAAATCAACTGGAGTAGATCCAAGTGGAAGTTCCATTACATCACCTTTAGGAGTAAAAACATAAACTTGTTTAGATAATAATTCCATTTCCATATTTTGTTCGAATAATTCATTACTTGCATCACTTGTTGCTAAATCTATGGTATTTCTAAAAATCTCCAATTTTTGTTCCATTAAATTCTTAACTGCACCATCTGAATGTTCCTTATATGACCAATGAGATGCAATACCATGTTCAGCAATTTCATCCATTTCTTTAGTTCTAAGTTGAATTTCAAATATATGTCCATCAACTCCAAAAACAGATGTATGTAAAGACTGATACATATTTTCTTTAGGCATCGCAATATAATCTTTAAATCTCTTAGGAATAGGTCTATATTTAGCATGAATAAGTCCAACAACCAAATAACAATCTTCAGGAGTATCTAAAATTATTCTAAGTGCTAAAATATCATAAATATCACTCCACTTTTTACCAGTAGATAACTTATTATAAATACTATAAACGCTTTTAACTCTTGATTTAATATGAAAATTAATACCATGTTCAGTTAAAATCTCAATAAGTTCATTTTGCATATCTTCTAAACTAACTGATAATTCTTTTCTAGTACCTGATAATTTTTCAAGTATTTCATCATAAACATCAGGTTTAGTGTACCTTAAACATAAATCTTCTAATTTAGATTTAATACTATTAATACCTAATCTATGAGCAATTGGAATTAAAACATTCATAGTTTCATTAGCGATTTGTTTCTTCTCATCTTCGCTATACTCTTTAGTCTGCATTTCATCTAACCTATCAGCAAGTTTTATAATTATAACTCTAACATCATCACTTATTCCTACTAAAACTTTTCTTAAATAAACACTTGACGATTCATTATAATCATTTAATTTAATACTTCTAAGTTTAATTAAATTAGCAACTAAATTAGCGATATTACTACCAAACTTTTCATTTATTTCATCATAAGTTATATCTTCCTTAGCATAAGCATCATGTAAAAGAGCAGCAATAATCATAGTACTATCAGCATTTAATTCAGATACAAGTGAGGCAACTCGTAAATAATGTTCACTTTTAGATCTTTCTTTAGCTAAGTTATATGCCTCATTTACTAAATTAAGTTCTTCTGTGCCAGCACTTTCACTTAATCTATCTATTATCTTATCAAACATTTATTATCAATCCATTCTGTTATTATTTTTTATTTTATAATCTATTAAATCTTTATCTGACACATTAATAATATCGTCAACCATTTCACCAAGTGTTAAATGTTCTCTTCTAGTCCAATTATTATTTTTTAAATAATTCCATATATCTTCTCTAGTTATACCATTAATTTTACTTCTTTTTAAGTCATTAACTCTAACATTAAAAGCTGGTATTAATTTTTTATACAGTTCTTCTAAAGACTTAAATTTAAATTCATCCATTTTTAACCTCATCTTTATCCACAAACATTATAACAAATTTAATTAAAATAATAAATAAATCATATACTTAAATATGAAAAATAAATTTATAAAAAGTACATTAATATTACTAATAGGCGGAATTATCACTAAATTATTAAGTTTTATTATTAGAATTTACTTTACACGTAATATTGGATCAGGTATTGAAATATACTCTCTTGTTATGCCGACTTACAGTTTATTAATAACTATTACCCAACTAGGTTTTCCTCTTGCCATATCATCAATTATAGCGAAAGGTGAAAAAACAGGTAAGAATATTGCTTCTTCCATCATACCAATCTCTATTATATTAAATATATTTCTCATTTTAATTGTTGTGTTATCCGCAAGCTTCTTATCAAATAATTTGCTTCACAATAAAGAAGCATATTATCCCTTACTTGCTTGTTCTCTAGTCTTACCATTTATATCTATTGCTTCAATCATAAGAGGATATTTTTTTGGTAAACAACAAATGATGCCTCATACCATTTCCAATATAATTGAACAACTTTTTAAACTATTTATAGTTATAATTGTTCTTCCTAAACTTATTAAACATGGAATCATCTTTGCTGTAACCGGCTATATTTTAATATCAATAATATCTGAAACAATATCTATTATTGTGTTCTTAATATATTTACCTAAAGGATTTACTATCAAAAAAGAAGATCTTAAACCCGACATTGGTACAATTAAAGATGTTTTAAAAATAGGTATTCCTTCAGTATCTTCTAGAATAATCGGTAATATTGGTTATTTCTTTGAACCTATCATATTAACTAATTTACTTTTATTAAATGGTTTTTCAAATGAATACATTATAAGTAATTATGCTATTTATAACACTTATGTAATTGGTTTATTAGTTGTACCTACTTACCTTTTAGGTGCGGTTGCAACTGCGCTTCTTCCTGAATTATCTAAAAACATTAATAATATTAAAAAAGTAAAAAGAATATTTTATAAAGTCTTAACATTTTCTCTAATCTTTGGAATTGGTGCTAATATATTTTTATTCTTCTTTTCTGATGAAATATTAAGTATTGTTTTTAATACAACTTCTGGTTATACATACATAAAATTTTTATGTCCTTTCTTTATTCTTTATTATTTAGAAGCACCTCTATCAATTGTATTAACTGCCTTTAATAAAACTAAAATAGTAATGCGTACAACCACAATTGGAATTGTTTTTAAACTTATCACTCTATCTATCTTATGTTTTTGTAACATTGGAATATATGCTCTAATTATTTCTGAAATAGTAGATATTCTAATTGTTGTATTATTAAACTATAAAGAAACTAAAAAATTATTAAAGTAAAAAAACACCAATTATGGTGTCATTATAAATATTTTTTAAGCTTAGCAATCGCATTAGTTTGAAAATCTTTAAAATCTCTAATTAATTTTTTAATATCTCTATCAACATTTTCATCAAAACAAGAAAACATCTTTGTCATTTCAATTTCACCCATTGTAAGCCCATTAATAAGCATATCTGCAATAGCAGAATCGCTATTATCTTTTAAAACTTGCATCTTTATGCCCATATCAGCAGACATATTTGTAAAATGACTAAATCCTTTACCTTTCTCGTTCATTGATTTTAGTAAACTTTCTGATTGTTTTAAAAACGAATTGTAACTATTTAAAATGTCGTTTACAACTTCTGTTATTTTATTATCTTTATTTTCTAAAGATTTTAATAAAGTATTTGTGCTATCACTACCCATTTTAGCGTTTTTATAAACATAATTTAATATATCATATTCATCTATCATTTGTTTCACCATTATTATTATGACTAATATTAAGAATTATATTCTATTAAATTAAAAAAGTACCATTAACTGGCACTTAATTTTATTTTGTATAATCACAACTACTACATTTTATAGTTCTATCTTTACCTTTAAACACTAATAAGTTTCCACATTCAGGACATTTTTCTCCCGTCGGTTCATCCCACAAAGCTGTTTTACATTTAGGATAATTATTACAACCATAGAAAACTTTACCTCTTTTAGAACGTTTAACTACTATTTTACCATCACAATTTGGACAGTCACAAACTTCTTCTATTTTTTTCTCTTCTTGTTTAATATACTTACAAGTTGGGTAATTAGAACATGCTGTAAACTTACCATATCGACTAGTTCTTATAACTAAATCGGATCCACAATTTGGACATTTATCACCAGTAACTTCCGGTGCTTTTTTCTCCATTTCATCAAAAGCCTTTTTAACTAATGGTTCAAAATCACCATAAAATTCTTTTAATACTTTAATATAATCTTCTTTATTTTCTGCAATTAAATCTAAATCATTTTCCATGTTAGCCGTATAATCTACATTAATTATACTTGAGAAAAATTCTTGCAATTTATCAGTCGTTTCAATTCCAACTTCCGTAGGTACAAACTTTTTATCTTCTAATCTAACATAGGCTCTTTCTTTAATTACTTCTAATATTTTAGCGTAGGTAGATGGTCTACCAATACCTAAAGCTTCTAATTCTTTAATTAAAGAACTTTCCGTAAATCTTGCTGGTGGTTTAGTAAAGTGTTGTTCTTTCTTAACTTCATCCGCATTAAGAATAGTTCCTTCTTGAATATCAGGTAATACAACATCATCAACGTCGACATATTTACGGTATACTTTTAAATAACCATCAAAACATTCAATTTGTCCAGTTGCTTTAAACTCATAATTGTTATTATCTAATAAAATAGTTGTTGCTAAAATCTTTCCATCAGCCATTAAAGAAGCTAAAGCTCTAGCATAAATAATACTATAAACTTTATATTCATCATTTGTTAAATATTGTTTAACAGATTCAGGTGTTCTTTTAAGTGATGTTGGTCTAATTGCCTCATGGGCATCTTGAACATTTGCTTTCTCTTTAGACTTTTTAACTGCACCAATATATTTTTTACCATAATTTTCTTCAATGAATTTATGTGCTTCATCTATAAACATATTTGACAATCTTGTTGAATCAGTTCTCATATAAGTAATTAAACCAACTGATTCTTTACCTAAATCAACTGATTCATAAAGTTTTTGAGCAACACGCATTGTTTTAGAAGCTCCAAAATTAAGTTTATTAGCACACGCTTGTTGTAAAGTACTAGTTGTAAAAGGCATAACACCTTTTCTATTTTTTTCTTTTTTAACTACACTAGTAACTTTAAAATCTTTACCTAATGAATTTAAAACATCATTTGCTTCTTCTTCATTAGCTATCTCAATTTTCTTATTTTTATATTTATCTAAATCCGCATTAAATCCAGGAAATATAGCACTTATAGTCCAATATTCTTCCGGATTAAATGCATTAATTTCTCTTTCTCTATCAACAATTAATTTAAGAGCAACTGATTGAACACGTCCAGCTGACTTTCCACCCGTTTTTGATTGCATTAATTTAGATAATCTAAAACCAATAATACGATCTAACATTCTTCTAGTTTCTTGAGATTTAACTAAATTTTCATCAATCTTTCTTGGTGTTTTAAAAGCGTTTATAACTGCATCACGCGTAATTTCATTAAAAACTACTCTTTCATAATCTTTATCATCTATTCCTAAAGCATCTTTCAAATGCCAACTTATTGCTTCTCCTTCACGGTCAGGATCGGTTGCAAGATAGACCATATCACTTTTTTTAGCATCACTTTTAAGTTCTTTTATTACACTAGATTTACCCTTAATTACAGTATAATTTGGTTTAAAATTATTTTCAATATCAATTCCTAAACCATATTTACCTGTTGTTGCAAGATCTCTAATATGTCCTTTACTAGAAACTACTTTATAATTACTACCTAAATAATTACCAATTGTTTTAGTCTTACTTGGAGATTCTACAATAACTAAATTCATTTTATTCCTCATTTCTATTACTACTATTTGCTATATATGAAATTTTACTATATTCTTCTAATTTTTTAAACAAATAATTAAAATAATCATTTTTTATTGTGAGTGCACTCATTTGCTGTTTTAAATTAATTTGTTTATTAATATCAATTATTTCTTGATTAGTATAAGTATTACTTTCATCCTTAGATGTAAATACTCCTTTAGACGCATTATAATAACCTACCTCATCTTGCCAAGAACCATCAGCAAAATAAGCTCTATGATCATATTCTGAAAATATATCGTTACCCAAATATAATCTTGGATCATAATTAATTCCAAACATATTTAATAAAGTTGGTAATAAATCAACTAATGAAGTATAATCTTCAACTATTTCTGGCTCTTGTCCATAATTATATATAATCATTGGAGTTCTATCCATCTCATTATCAGCACTTGCATCATAACCTACTACTTCTGATATAGAACTTGTACTAAGTCCATAAGGATAATGATCACCAAATAATGCAATTACGGTGTCCTCTAATTTTCCAGCTTTCTCTAGTTCATCTAATAATAATTCTAAAGCTTTATCAAGTTCATACATCTTAGACATATATCTTTTAACAGTCATTGGATAATTTGTATCATTTAATTTATCTAAATTCTTATTACCATATTCACTATCAACACCATAAGGTTGATGAGTAGTAACTGATGTTAAAAATACCATAAATTTATCTTCATTTATAAAATGAGGAACACTTGTTTTAATTAAATCAGTATCGCTAGGCCATTCTTCATATAAACTACTCCACTTAATATTTAAATCAGATGCATTATAATATTGCCCACTTCCCATATTTTTATGAATAGTTTTTCTAGAATAATAATGATCACCATAATCATGATAACTGGTTGTAACATAATCTAAATTTTTAAACATATTAAATATAGATTCCGGATAAACATTATTTTTATATCTATTAGCAGTACATGTTTGATTAATAGTAAACAAACTAGTCATAACTGTCATTTCATTATTACCAGTAGAACAACTATTTCTAGGACTATAATTATTCCTAAATGATGTTCCTTCACTCCATAACTTATAAATTGTTGGATATCTATCTTTATCAATTGCAATATAATTTACTGATTCCATTAATATTACTATTAAATTTTTTCCTTCATAAATACCTGTTTTATCATTTTTAGGAGTAATCTCTCTACTAATAAAATAATTATTTAATTTATTATAAGTTGAATTCTTTTCATTATTTATTAATTCTTTCCAAGCACTATCATCAATATTTCTAGCAGATTCCCCACTTGCTACAACACTACTTTGATTATTATTAAAAACATCATCTCCACTAATATCAGCATTAATATCAAAAGTATTAATCATCATATCACTAAAACCAAAAGCATATACTCCAAACTGACTTACATTTAAATTTGGATTATCATTTGTAAGAATTAAATTTTTATTACTTATAGTTTGTAAATCATTTTGCATAAATTTAACTGTAAGTGTTCCATAATACATTATACACATAAATACAACTACAATAGCATATGCTGCAACCGTTAATAATTTATTTCTATTACTTTCTATTTTAAATTCAAAATAAGTAGTCTTATTTAATTTGTATTCTTTTATCTTTTTATCTAAAAACCAAATATAAGATAGATATAACACTAAAGGAATTAATAACAAATAGCTTTTCCAATTGGCAGCTGCAATATATTCTTTAATATAATCTACAACTTTAGTTCCTTGCTCTGCATTACCAGTTCCCATAAAAAATCCTAGATAATTGTATAAATTAACTTCTATCCATGCATATAAAGTAAGTGCTACACTTATAATTGTATTAAATATCTTACTTCCTGTCTTTTTAAATAAAGAACTTATTAAACCTAATACTATACCAAAACCACAAGAAGATATGAATATTCTAAAAATATCCCAATCTAATATTTTATATGAAAGGTTTATTCTTAAAATAATTTCAATAAAAAAAATCAAAGTTAAGAAACCTACACTATTTTTAAAAATTTGTTTTCCTAATTTTTCTTTCACTTTTCTCACCATTTAATATTAAATCACGGACCGGCCCAAATGTAAACCTATAATTATCAAGTAATCCATATTTTTTTATTGCTTCTAGGTGAGCTTTAGTTGGGTAACCTTTATGATTTTTAAATCCATATTCTGGAAATTTTTCATCTAATTCATACATCATTCTATCTCTAGTAACCTTAGCAATAATTGATGCTGCTGCTATTGATTCTGACTTACTATCACCTTTAATAATACTTTCACTAGGCATTTCTAAATCACTTAACTTCATTGCATCAATAAGAACATATTCCGGCTTAATTTCTAAATTATTTATAGCTTGATACATCGCAAGTTTTGTTGCTTCATAAATATTTACATCATCTATTACTTTGTTATCCATCATACCAATTGAAACACTTAATGCATCTCTCATTATAATTTCATATAATTCATTTCTTCTTTTTTCTGATAACTTTTTAGAATCATTAATTAATCCATTAAAATATCCCACTGGTAAAATAACCGCTGTTGTAACAACCGGTCCAACTAAAGGCCCACGACCTACTTCATCTACACCAGCAATATATTTTATTCCTTTATTATATAATTCTTGTTCATAACTTAACATATTATTTTTCATAATCAAATGTAATTCCTTTTATATGTTCTAACTTTATTTCATTAATTATATATTTGGCTGTACGATTATAATCTGCTTCTCCATTTTTAATAGCTCCAATATTTTTAGCAATTGCATCAAATGCTTCATCATTAAATTCATTAATTTTAAATCTCTCACTTAATATATTAGGATATCTTTCACTTAATACTTTTAATATATAACTAGCAACATCATATAATGGGATAACATCTTCTTTAATCGCACTAAAAACACATAAATTAAGTGCGACTTTTTCATCATCAAATTTAGGCCATAATATTCCCGGTGTATCAAGGACTAATACTTTATATTTAGTTTTTAACCACACATTATTTCTTGTAACTCCCGGCATATTACCAGTTTTAGCAACCTTTTTACCAGCTAAATTATTAATTAAAGTACTCTTACCAACATTAGGTATTCCAATAACTAACGCTTTTAATTCTTTTTCTTTTAAACCTTTTTCTTTTCTCTTTAAATTAATATTTTTAGCTACTTTATTTATTAAATCAATAACTTTCTTATAATCATTATTATCACTTAAATTAACTAATACTACATTATAACCTTCATTTTCATAATATTTAACCCATTTATTAGTTTCATTTATATCACATAAATCAGCCTTAGACATTATAAGTATTTTATCTTTATTTCTAGTAATATCATCTATATCTTTAATTTTAGAAGATAGAGGTATTCTAGCATCAATTATTTCAAATACGATATCTATAACTGGCATTATTTTTTTAATTTCATCCTTAGTTTTCTTCATATGACCAGGGTACCAATTTATATTTGTTTTATTATCCATAGGAATCACTCCATTTCTATTCAATTATAGCATAAAAAAGACGAAATTTAGTATAATTCCGTCAATTTTTGATTCATTTCTATGGTTACCATAAAATGGTATCATATATTAACTATAATACCTAGGATATATGGCAAATCATAATATTTAAACCTTAGAAGTTGTTTAAAATTTTTTCAATGACTTTCTTAAAGCATTATATCTATAAGTATTATCAAGTTCTTCACCCTTTAATTCATTAAAAGCTACATTTGTACCTTCCAATACGAATACTGAATAAAAGTATGGTTTCTTTAATTCTCCAATTATTTCTTTTGCTATAGTCCCATTACTTTCACCAATTTCTTGTTTATAATCTCCACTAGGCATCATGCATGTTACACAACATCTGTATTTTGCATTTCTATTGACTTTATTATTAAGATTTCTAAGTAATTTAATAACACACTGATGTTTAGGTAAATTCGGATTCAAAGCAAGTTCATCATCTGCATATCTAGCAGTATATATACCAGGTTCTCCATTCAATGCATCTACAAATAATCCAGCATCGTCTGTCATTATTGGATAATTTATATTATGATTTTTACAAAAAGCAAATATAGCTTTTGCTTTAATTAACGAGTTTTCTTCTATTGTAAAACCATTTTCTTCAATTTCACCTTTATCCCAACCTATATCATTCATACTAACAACTTGAATGTCTAAATTCATTTCATTAATTATGTTTTGTAAATCTTCTACCTTTCTTTTACTAGTAGTTCCAAAAATTAGATACATATTATATCTCCTTACATATTCAATTATACCACATGTTTTTCCAATTTAATTACATCGTAATATTACTATTTCCAGATTATTGGTTGTTAATGTTAACACCCCATAATTTACTTATCTATCTATAAAACAAAACTAAAATTATAATATAAATTTAATAGTAAATTTGCTATAATCAATTTGAGGTGAAGAAAATTGAAAATTAATATACAAAAAAAGCCATATATATTAAATAATAAAGACTTTAGAACAATCCAAATTCATGTAATGTTTCCTATAAAAATCAAAAAAGAAACCTTAGCATATATTAATATTCTTCCTAACATGCTGCAATTTATGAATAATAAATATCCTTCCGAAGATAAATTCTTATTAGCCAATAAAAAATTATATATTTTAAATAATCATTGTGGATACTCTAGAATTGGATTAAATGGATTCTTTACATTTGATATGATAATTCCAGATACTAATTCACTTAAAGAAAATCTATTAGAAAAACAATTTAACTTATTTAGTGAAATGATTTATAATCCTTTAATTGAAAATGATTGTTTTACTTCATTTGAACTAGAAAAAGAAAAGAAAAATATCCTTTTCGATATTGATAATTCATTAAAAAATATTGAAACATATCAAAATTTAAGACTTAAAGAAATCATTGATGAAGATAATATATTATCATTAAATCTTGCTAGAAATACTGATTTAATTGAAAAAGTAACACCTAGTAATTTATATAAATATTATAAAAAGATTATTATTGATAATTCCCCTATCATATTTGTAATGGGTAATGTTGATGAAAGTAAAATAAATAAATTATGTAATAAATATTTATATAAAAATTTTAAAAATAAAGAAATTAACATTAAACTTGATTATTTTATGAATACAAGAGATAAAATTTTAGAAGTTACAGAAGAAAGTCCTTTTAATAATTCATGTTTATCTATTGTATATAAAGTAAAGGATGCAAATGAATTTGACTACATTTATTTAAATTATGTAAGAGATATATTAACATCTATTTCTTTAGGATTACTTAGTAAAACCTTAAGAGAAGATTTAGAAATTGTTTATTCAGTAAAAGTAAAACCATATTCTCGTTATGGATTATTAGAAATTAAAGCATTTATTAATAAAAATAATATGGAACTTGCCAAAAATAAAATTATAGAAATAGTTGATAGTTTAAAAAATCCTGAAGTATTTAAAGATGAATTAAATAATTTAATTGAAAGGCAAAGATTAGATGTTATTGAAAAGAAAGATAATAAATTTATTATTTTTGATGATTATATTTCTAGTACTTTAAATTTAGATGACACTCTTGAAGAATACTATGAAAAATATAAAAATATTAGTTGTGAAGATATAAGCAATTTTGTAAATAGATTAGTATTAGATACAATATATTTTTTGAAGGAGAAAGATCATGAATAATATAGAAACAGTTACTTTAGATAATGGTTTAAGAATATTTTTATATAAAGATGAAAGAAGACATAAAACATTTTTTACTTATATAACTTTAGGTGGAGGCCAAAGAAAAAACTTTATTCTTGATGGAACTAAATATCATTTAAATGATGGTCTGGCTCACATGTTAGAACATTATATAGTTGAATGTAATAATAATGGGAATTTTATAAAAAAATTAGGTAAAATGCAGATGGACGCGAACGCTGAAACAAGTGATATATATACCGAATACTACTTTCAAGCAGTTGAAAATATTGACATTGGAATTAAAACAATCCTTGATGCAGTTAATAATGTTGAGTTTAATGAAGAAAACCTTAATAAATTAAAAAAGCCTATTATTCAAGAAATAAGAAATAGAATGGATAATAAATTTTATCATTTAAATAAAATGGTTATGAATGATGTATTTGGTGAAGAAAATTATATTGATGTTGGTGGAGATATTAAAGATATAGAAAATGCTACTATAGATGAAGTTGAGGCTCTTTACAATGCTTGTTATAAACCAGATAATCAAATTATAATAATTGCAGGTAATTTTAATAAAGAAAATGTTATTAATATAATAAAAGAATATTTTATGAATCTTAAAAAGGAAAAACATCATGTTGAAATAATTAAAAACAATTATGTAGATTCTGTATTAAAGAAAAAAGATGTATTAAATTTCCCTACTCCTAAAGAATATAGGGAAATTGCTTTTAAAATTAATTGTAGTAAATTTACAAATAAAGAAAAATTAAATCTTGAATTTTATATATCATGTTTTTTTAGTACATTCTTTGGAGTAACTTCCACGCTTTATAAAGAATTAGTCAAGAAAAACGTTATTACTGATATAATGAATTGTAGTATGAGAAAAATAGATAACTACCTTCTTATAACTATTGGTAACTACACAACAAACGGAGATATTTTATCTAAAAAAATTATTGACACAGTTAAATCTATGAAAAAGTTTAACACTACAATATTTAATTTAAATAAGAAAGATTTTATAATGGAACTAATATTAAGAGATGAAAGTATATTTAAAATGATTAATCCATTTATTACTAATGTAATTTTTTATGATTATCCATATATTGATACAGCAGAAGATGTTTACAATTTAACATATGAGGAATATGTTGCTACAATTAAAAGCCTTGATTTTAATAATTATACTGATATAAGTATCATAAATTAATAAAGAAAATCCCAAAAGTTCTTCTTTTAATATGCACTTTCCTTATTGTTTTAACTATTATAAACGCTTATTTAATTCTTTTTCTAATTTAAGTAATAGTTCTATATTTTATATTCATATAAAGTTTATTACATCGGCCGATACGATTGCTTTAATTCCGGCATTGTTTAACATATTTACGTTCTTTTAAATAATTTTAATCTTTATGAATTACAAATGTATTATCAAAATCAAAAATAACAACTTTAATTTTATTTAAATTCAATTCGTTTGTTTCCATTTATGCCTTATTTCAATATTAATTAATATAGCTTTAAAATTTAGTTTCAACAAAATACCAATTATTTTCTATTTCTTTAAGATAGACAATATCATAAAAATAATTATCATCTGCTATCGTTTTAATTCCATCAGATGAATACACTAACATACTTGATCCGTCACCAATCATTAAACCTTTATAGAACCAAAAACACACAGTAAATTCATCATTAATTTTATTAACTTTTATATTTTTAGTTATTGATAATTTTTTTCATTAAAAAACTCCTTTCCCTTATTAAATAATAATAAAGTTTCTCTTGCAACAAAAACTTCAAGTAGAGCAAATACAATAACTAAAATAGCAGCTTTTAAAGATATTGATCTAATACTAAAAAAATCTGGTATCATATTTATAGTAATAATCATTCCTAATATGCATCCAATAAAGACTATCGTTCTATACTTATTTAGTGGTTTAGCACATTTATATAAAATTATGAATCCACCAGTAAAAAATAAGTAACTACAAGCAGTTGTTAAATCATTAGAGTTAATATCAAATATAACTGAACATTTAACCATACAAACAATTGCTAAAAAAGAAATAATTGCGGATGGTAAAGATTTTAAAAATATGTTTTTCCAAAATTCATCATTTTGTTGTTTTTTTTGATTTTCTTCAAAAGTTAAGAAAAATGCCGGTATTCCAATTGTAAATGCACTTCCAAGTGATACTTGATTAGGTTCTAAAGGGTAAGCGATTGTAAAAATTATTGCATAAATTGAAAGTAACAACGAAAATATATTTTTATAAGTAAATAATGATGCTGATCTAGTTATATTATTTATATTTTTTCTTCCCTCATAAACAATATTTCTCATATTTCCAAAATCGGAATCTAAAAGAACAACTTGAGCTGCTTCCCTTGCTGCATCAGATCCATTTCCCATAGCAATAGAGCAATCAGCTTCCTTCATAGCTAATATATCGTTTACTCCATCCCCAGTCATGGCAACTTTTAATCCATTTTCTTTTATTAATTTAATTATTTCTCTTTTCTGTTCAGGACTTACTCTACCAAATATTTTATATTTATCAACTGCATTTTTTAGTTCATCTCTAGTTTTTAGTAAACTACAATCAACAAACAAATCATAATTCTTAATTCCAACTTCTTTAGCAATAGAAGAAACTGTTACAGGATTATCTCCTGAAATAACTCTTATTTCAACTTCTCTATCATTAAAGAATTTAATAATTTCCCTAGCGTTCTTTCTAATCTCATTTTTTAAACTTATAAATAATATTGGTGTGCACTCATTATTTTCTTCTTTTACAAATACTATAATTCTTTCACCATTAATTATTCTTTTACTAATTAAATGATTATAATCTTTATTAAGAAGAACATCCGGTGCACCTAACTTATAGGTAATATTTTCACTAATTTTAATATATGAATATTTATTTTTAGAATTAAAGTTTTCATATTTAAGCATGTTCAACTTTTGTTTACTAATATTCTTTAAATATTCTCTTAAAGCATTTATGGTCGCATTATTATCATTTATTGAATCAACGTAATTAGCAAGTTCCAATAGTTTTTTATCCTTTTTCTTATCTAAATAACTAACTTCATTTTCATCAAAAATATCCATGACATCCATCATATTAGTCGTGATTGTACCTGTTTTGTCAATACACAAAACATCAGTTCTAGCTAAACTTTCAATACTTTTCATATCATGGAGTAAAACCTTTTTCTCAGCTAGCCTCATAGCACTAAGTGCCAGTGCAACAGTAGTTAATAAATATAGTCCTTCAGGAATCATACCTATTAATGCCGATACCATTCTAACTACACTTTCACTATAACTGAATTTATTAACAAAATATGATTCACCAAATAAAAGTAATCCAATCGGAATAATAACAATTCCTGCAACAAGAACAATTCTATCAATAGCTTTAATCATTTCCGTTTTATTTTCTTTAATCTTTTTAGATTCTTTCATTATTTTAGAAGAATATGACTCATCACCAACATTTGTTAATTTAACTATTGCGCTACCAGATACAACAAAACTACCAGATAATAAGTTTGAATTAACCATTTTTTCCCTTTCATCTTGTTCACCAGTTAATAAAGATTCATTAACAAAAAGTTTACCATCAACAAGTACTCCATCTGCTGGAACTTGGTTTCCACTTGAAAGCTTTACATAGTCTCCTTCAACCAATTCATCAGAATAAACAATTATCTCTTTATTATCTCTAATAATATTATACTTACACTTATCTAAAAGAGATAATTTATCTAATACCATCTTAGATCTAATTTGCTGAAAAATACCTATTAATACATTTATTGTTACTACTATTAAAAAAGTTAAATTTCGGAATGCTCCGGCAAAAGTCACTAAAATAGCAAGTATCATAAAAATTACATTAAAATAAGTAAAAATATTCTTTTTAATGATAGTGGATATACTTTCACTTGTCTCAAAATTTATTTTATTAACCTTACCAAGTGCAATTTTTTCTTCTACTTCTCTATTTGTTAAACCATTTATTTTCTTCATATAAATAAAACAACTCTCTTCAATATTATCAATATAATTGTATCAAATTTTTATCAAAAAGTATTTATATTACCTTTTAATTTATATAATATTTTCAACATTGATACAAATAAAAACCACCTTAAAAGGTGAATTCTATTTTAATATTTCATTTATTAACTCATTTAATCTTGCATTTCCTTTTTCAGTTAAATGAATACCATCTGCCATTAAGTAATCTTTATGCTTTTGAATCTCTTTATAAAAATTAATTATATAAACATTTTTACCATTCAAACTATTTAACGGTTTAACTGTCGAAATAATATATATTTCTCTTTCTTTACATAGATCAATTAATTCTTGATATTCCTTAACACTTATAATTGTTGAATTATCAAATCCAAATACAATTTTATTAGATAAAGTATTTTCACTAATTGTTTTTTCTATATCTTCTTTTAAATCTTTATAACTATAATTTAATTTAACCATAAATCTTGAATCTGTATAATTATTTTGTAAATCATTAAAATCATAGAATAATAAATCATTTCCATAGAAAGATATTTTATTTCTCAATTCTTCTTGATGTTCCTCAATTAATGCTTGTTTCTTTTCTTTAAACTTATCTTTATAAACATCAAATATCGCATTATAGATTATTTTGGTATATTCTTTTCTACCAATTGGAGGTAAATGAATTCCGTCATAGTAGAACCAGTCATCATGGCTAAGTGATAAATCATGCCAATTAATAATATGTAAATTATCATATTTAGTAGCAAGTTCATTTAAACTATTATTAACTTTTTCATTATTTGTCGTATTAAGCCAAAAAACAATTTTATCATTTAAGATATTCATAATATTTTCTTTACAATTATTAGCACAATCACCATTAGTTCCTAAATGTAGTACTACAACTTCGCCTAGTTTATTACTATTCTTTAAGTTAGATAGTATTGAAACTCCAGTTGTTAAAGCACGAGATTCTTTAGCATCAAAATAACTATTAGGAAACATTTTAGTTATATTATTCATCGCCCCAAGCATAACTGAATCCCCTACAAATGTAATAGGAAGTTCTTTAACTAATTCTTCATAATTACTAGGATTTTCTAACTTTTCTAACTGTTTGTTCCAATCATCTTCATCTTGTTGTTGTTTTAATTCATAATCTTTTTGTTTTTCTTGCATTTCTTTTTCATTTTCTGCAAGTTGTGTTCTTAATTCTTCCATTTCTTTTTCATAAGATTTAGCACTAATATATCTTATCGCACCATATAATGAACCAGCAATAAACAATATTAATAACAATTCTTTAATATTTTTATGTTTCTTTTTACTACTCAATGCAAAGTGAAGTAAAAATGAAAGTAATAAAACAATTGCTATAATAATAGGAATTTTAATTGCATGATTTATATTTAAATATTGAAAAGCATAAATAACTGGATACTGTATCAAATAAATTTCATATGTCATATTAGCAACACTCCTAATCAAATTATCATTTTTTCTATCTTTTTTATATGAAACAGCATAATCTATTAATCTACATGATATAAAATTAATAAGAATCATGCTTGTTATAAAATATGGCGAAGTTGCTGGCAAATACTTAAACATAACTATAACTATTATAATATATAAATAAAATATAAAATTCTTAAGTTTATTTGATGTAATATCTAAAGTAAAAATCTTACCATAATCATTATGAATATATCCTAGCATTACACCTATACATAATGAATATATTCTACTAAATGTATTGTAATATGCACTCATTAAATTTACATTACTTAGTTGATAAAAATATAAACAGCTTAATACACTTATTATAAACATTATAATTATTGGCATAAAATTATTTATCTTTTCCTTTAATTTATTTAAAAGCATAAATATAAAAGGGAAAACCAAATCAAATTGTATAAGAATTGAAATATACCACAAATGCATAAAAGGTGAATCAATATGTCTAGCAAAATAATCTAAATTAGCGTTTATTTGCCAATAATTATTATATCCTAATAACACTGATGTTGTTTCATTCTTAATATTAAGCCAATAAGTATTAGGAATATTAGATACAACTGCTATTGATAAAAAAACCACTAGTAATAAAGGAATATATAGTTTCTTTATCTTTTTTAAATAATATTTTTTTAATGAAAAATTATCATCTTTAATATTTTTAACAACTGCCAAATAACCACTTAACACAAAGAAAGTACATACTGCTAAATATCCACCGCTCATATATCCTAAATGATAAAAAAGTATTGCAATAGCGCATATTATTCTAATAACATCTAATTTTCTATAATAATTTCTTTTTTCATTATTCATACTATCACATCCAGATCTCATCTAATTTTATTATACCTTATTTTTAAGACTTTTATTTAAAAATCTATAACTATTTACAATCAATAAACAAATATTGTAAACATTAAAATATGGAATAAATATTTCTTTATCTATCCCATACTAAATAATTATTTTTCAGTAACAAAGAATCTTTCATACCATATTAAGAACGTATATATTGTATAAATTTTCTTCCCATTACGTTCAATATTTTTATAATGATTATCAAGCATTTCATTTATTTTAACTATATCAAAAAAATCACTTGTAAAATCTTTATTAAATGTTTCTTTTACTTTATTATAATATTTTTCTTCTTGAATCCAATTACCAAATGGCACTGGAAAGCCTAGTTTTCTTCTCTTAGCCCATTCTTCAGGAATAACTTTTTCGGCAACTTTTCTAAAAATATATTTAGTTTGTCCATCATGTACCATATACTTTGTTGGTAATCTTTTAGAAATATTCCAAACTTCTTTATCTAAAAATGGTACTCTAAGTTCAACACTATTAGCCATTGACATCTTATCTGCTTTTAATAATATATCATTAGGAAGCCAAAAATTTAAATCAATATACATTTTTCTTAAAATGTCATTTTCTCCTTTAGTTTCATCATGAAACGGTTTACATAAATCATATGGACTAATATCTGAAATATATTTTTTATTTAATATTTCTGGTATTTCTTCTGGTAAAAACATTTCTGTTTTATTATAATATCGTTTGCTTATATCTTTACCATATTTTATTAATGTATGTTTTCCTTTAAAATAAGGCAATGGTTTAATTACTTTAGCAATGCCACTTCTAATAAATAATGGTAAACTTAAATATATTTTTTCTATCTTAGAATCATTATACTCATTATATCCACCAAACATTTCATCAGCGCCTTCTCCTGATAAAACTACTTTAACCTGACTTCTTGCTAATTTACTTAAGAAATATAAAGGAACTGTACTTACATTTGCGCTTGGTTCATCACAGTGATATTGAATAGTTGGTAATATATCAAAAAATTCATCACCAGTTATAACCTTACTATAATGTTTTACATGAAAATGATCTGATAGACTCTTAGCATATTCTATTTCACTAAACCCTTTTCCCTCAAAACCGACCGTAAATGTTTTATTTGGTTTGGCAAGGCTTACAACATATGAAGAATCAACTCCACCACTTAAATAAGAACCAACTTCTACATCACTTATTTGATGATATTTAATTGAACTTTCTAAAGTTTCTTTTACTAATTTTTCGTAATATTCATAACTATTATTTTCCTTTTCATAACAAGGTTTAAAATAACTTTTAACATCTATTTTACCATTTTTATAAATAAAATAATGACCTGGTTTTAATTTTTTAGTATATTTAAAGAAAGTATCTTCTAAATGATTAGTACCATATGATAAATATAATCCTAAAACTTTATTATTTAGTTCTTTTTTAAAGTCAGGATGTGACAAAAATGATTTAATTTCACTACCCACCATAAATAATCCATTATGATTATAATAATAAACAGGTTTAATCCCAAAATAATCTCTAGCTCCAACTAAAGTCTTATTCTTCTTATCATAAATAATTATTCCAAACATACCTCTTAATTTATTGAAAACATTAGTTCCATATTCTTCATATCCATGAACAATTACTTCTGTATCACTATTTGTTGTAAATATATGGTTATGTTTTTTTAATTCTTCTCTTAATTCTTGAAAATTATATATTTCACCATTAAACATAACAACTATATTTTTATCTTCATTATATAAAGGTTGATTTCCACCTTTTAAGTCAATAATTGATAATCTTCTAAAACCCATAGCAATATCTTTATCAACATAATATCCATCACTATCTGGACCTCTATGTTTAATTCTATCAGCCATATCTTTAATTATTTTCTTTTTATTTTCTATTTTTGTTTTATCATAAAATGCACAAAAACCACACATTTAAATCAACTCTTTCTTTAAAGATTATACAAGATTTTTAATTCTTTAATCAAGCAATTTAATCTTAATCAAATCAATATATATTATATAATTATCCACATCACAAATAAAATTATTAGCTATATTTTCTTTTGTATTTTCGGCTATACTTGAAATTTTTCATCATATTATCTATTATATCCAAATAATTTGATTTTATCATTTCTTTCTTTTCATAGTTTTTTCTAAATAATATTTTTTATCAAAGCCACCATTTTTTGCTTTTTTCATCATAGCAACATCGTTAACTTCTTGCATATTAACATTTATAGACTTAGCTAAATAATTTAAAACTTCTAAAACGTCAGCAAGTTCTATAACCATATCCCCACTTTGCCCGTAAGCAAATGCATCAATAACTTCATTACATTCTTCTTTCAATTTATTTAAGAGTTCTCTTTTATATTCTATATCATCAAGAACTCTATATGAAACAAACTCTCCATTATAAGTAATTTTTTCAATTATATTATCTCTAACAAGCTTATTAAAAATTTTTTTATCTTCCATAATATTTATCTTCCTTTATATTGAGTATTAAAAGCATTTTCATCATTGTAATGATAAAACAATATATATTTATCTATCAATGAACTTTTACCCATAAATAATTTTACCTCTTCATCACTTAATTTCATAGTTTGAATAAATCTTTCAAGTCTATATTCAGGTAATTCCAAAGCATAACTAATTATATCTTCTCTAGTTAAAATTTTATCAATCCTAATTTTATCAGTAACGTATAAGTCATAATAACCATAATATTCATCTTCGTATTCAATTATTTTTCCAAGAGCAGTAACTTTACATATAATTACATCCTCTTCACGAGCATTACCATATCTTAGTGTATCTTCTAATCTTTTAGCAAAATGAAATCCTGCTTTTTTAGGAAAAATTTCTTGATCAGTTTCGTATATTTTTCCTTCTTTAAACTGAAATCCATAATTATTTTCAAAATTATCCTTATTACCTATAAAAATTTTATATCCTTCCATAATATAATGTTTCCTTTAAAAATTTACACTAATAGAACCAATTTTATTTTTTACACTTATCATTTTATCGCCATTATTAACATTTTCATTATTTTTTCCATTAATTAAAACACTTCCAATAATATTTGTTGTATTAACTTTATAATTTTCAATATTATCATTAACCATAAGTGTTATATCACCAATATTATTATTAATATAAATACTTTCATTTATTTTACCATCAAAATTAAAATTACCCATTTTTAAATTACAACTAGTTTCATTAAATATAGAATTATCTATATTTACATCTCCATGTTTAATATCAATATTTAACTCATTAATAATAACATTTTCTACATTAATATTTCCATTAGCTACTTTAACATCCAATAAATTAATCATTTCCTTTGGAATAGTTAAGTTTAATTTATAATCATTAGATTTTCTTCTATTACCATTTTCTTTTATATACAAAGTATCACCAATAACTTCAAATTTTATTTTATCATTATTAGATTTAACATTAAACTCACTTCCATCATTAAATGTTATATTACTAGAACTAACGTCAATAGATATTTTTGAAAAATCAAGATTATCTAACTCAGCATTTTCCATAATCAAATCACTCGGTAAAGTAACAAATAAAACTTTATGGATTCCATTAATCGCACTACATATAAACATAAATGGAATATAAACTATAAAGAAAATTAACATTAATGCTAAAAAAGTAACTAAATATTTAATAACTTTTTGTGTATTATTCATTTAACACTTACACCTCCAAACAAAACAACTCCCTTTAAATTAATATTTATTATTTTTTCATCAACTGATTTATATTTAATATTAGTTCTTCCAAACACAGTAGATACGTTGTTAACCACCTTAACATTATCAGTAACATACAAATTTACTTTCCCAAACACAACATAATTATCTATTACTATGTCATCGCTTAAATCTATATTTCTTAAATCTAAAGTAATATTGCCAAATAATGCCGTAGTTTTAAACACTTTTACACTATTATCATTAATTATAAACTTTTTATCATTAAAAATAGTCCAATAATCATTATCTAAACATTTATTATCACTTTTATCGTTGGATATAACATTAAATCCAAGACAAATAATAATAACTGACAATATCAATTTAACAATCAATCTAAAAATTTTAAAATTTAATACTTCAAATCCAAACATTATACCAATAATTATCAAAATTATTCCTAATAAATAAATCTTTTTATTTCTCATAATTATCATATCCTTCCATAACAATTTTATCATAGATTATTAAAATTAAATATATTTTTATCCCATATTCACATTATATATTATAAACATATGTTCGTCAATATATTTTTCAAAAAAGTGAATAATCTAACTATTCACCATTTAATTTCTTCTAACCCTTTGCTCTTTAAATAATTATTGCACTTTGAAAATGGTTTAGAACCAAAAAAGCCATTATATGCACTAAAAGGTGATGGATGAGCACTCTCAATAATAAAATTATTTTTAATTAACGCTTTCTTACTTCTTGCATAATTACCCCATAGTATAAAAACAACATCTCTTTTATTATTATCAATTAATCTAATAACATCATCTGTAAATTGTTGCCAACCTATATTACTATGACTGTTTGCATTATCTTTTTCAACTGTTAAAGTTGAGTTAAGCATCAAAACTCCTTGTTTAGCCCACGAGCTTAAATCGCCACTAGTTCTTATTGGAACTCCTAAGTCGTCATATAATTCCTTATAGATATTTTTTAAACTTGGTGGTAATTTTACGCCATCTCTAACTGAAAATGATAATCCATGTGCTTCACCTACTCCATGATATGGATCTTGTCCTACAATTACAACTTTAACATTAGCGAAAGGAGTTAATCTGAATGCGTTAAAGACTTCATGCTTAGGCGGAAATATTACTTTATTTTTATATTCATTTTGCACTTTTAAAAGTAGTGGTCTAAAATATTCACCATCATATATATTTTTTAAAACATTATCCCAATCATTACCAATCATAATTAATCCTTCTCATAATTAATAACACACATTATTTAAAATCTCAAATAGACTTTTGCTTATACATTCCATAATATATTTTTTATTATTTAATCTTGTATCTTTTATTGCAATTAATTCATACTCATAATATTTATCATTATTTTTATCATAAATAGCATAAAAAATTTTATTATTATCACCAAATAAATTATTTTCATCAACTCTATTAATCTTGCCAGTAATCCCCACACCAATATCACTATTAGCAAAATCACTAATTTTTTTAGCCATTTCTCTAGCCACATTTATACTATAAACTGAATATTTATCAATTACTTCCTTACTTACACCCATTTTAATCTTATACTCATTTGAATAAGTAACTGCACTAAACTTTAAAACATTACTTGAACCATCTATATCCGTAATAGAACTTACTACAAATCCACCAGTACAAGATTCCATAGTTGCAATTGTCATTTTCTTTTCTATTAATAAATTAACTACATCTTTCATATCACTATTACTCTCCATAAATTTACAAATCAATATCCATATATTTCTTATATTTAGGAATTAACCCAATATGTTCTTTAGATAAGCTTGGTTTAGGTTGAAATACACCAGGAAAAGAATTTCCTTCAATTATAACCGGTCCATCATTCGTAATTGCAACATCCCAACCAATATATTTAATAGTAGGTACTAACTTAGCTGCTTCTATAACCATATCACAAGCATCTTTATATAAAGGCACTTTAAATCCAATAATCTTCTTATATGTAATTGGATGTTCTTCATAAATGTTATCTGCTTGATCAATAGCAGGAACAATCACAATTCCTCTATCATTTACAAAAGTATACATAGATCCACTCGAAAAATTATCTGTACATCCACCATTCCCTATTTTAAAAACACTATTTAAAACATAAGCATCATTTCCATCATAAAAAGTAAATAATCTTAAAGTATTAACAGATCCATCATATAATTTATTTATTTCATCATGTTGCTTAATTACCTCTTCAACTAAATTTTGTTTTAATCCTGTAATTACCTTATAAAGTTCCTGAACATTATTGTCTACTTCATATTTCATAACTCCTTTACCACCTTCACCATCAATTGGTTTAGCAATAAATTCCTTATGTTTATCCGTAAACTCTTTAAAATTATTAAAATTATCAACTTTTAAATAATCTCTTTTAATATAATCTTTAAATTTATCATTAAATAATACCTTATCATCTAACAAATAAAAATCATCTTTATTATTATATTTCCTTATAATCATGTTATTTTTAGTTCTAGTTAAATAAGTCTTTCTTTCATCTTTATTAAGTAAATAAAATTCAAACTCTTGATAATCATAATAACCAGCACCATATTTAAAGCCACAATAAATCATATCAATTAATATAAATAAAGTTAATTTATGTTCTTTTTTAGCTATCTTTTTAGCTATTTTAATCATATTCTTATAATCTAATGTTCTTATACATTTAAGTATATATTTTAATTTATTCATCTATTCATCACTACTTAATCTTACCATATAACCTTAACTAAATAAAGTTTTAATTATTTTAAGAAAGAAATCAATACTTTTATTAACTCCCTTATCAATCGCAGTAGATATTCCAAGTCCTAAAGAAGAATATTTATTATTATATTCCTTAACACTTGTATCAACATAATTATTTATATCAACTTCTTTACCTTCAGCAACATCCTTTTCAAATCTTTCAATTGCTTCCTTAGTTAAATTAGTTTTACTTTGTAATCTGGATTCATAATAACCAGTCTTATTTGCAAAATATAAGGTAATAAACAATATAATTAACAAATAAAATATTCTTTTAGCGTTCTTATTAATCTTACTTTTAGGTTTATCATCCATTTAATTTTCACTTCCTATCACATTACCAATAATCTCCGCTAAAGCAAGTACTGAATTATAAACTTCATTAAAATTATTATTATTTCCACCAACTTCAATTAAAAAGACATTACCACTAAAATCTTGATTAAAAGTATTCTTTTTAGCATATAGAATATCTCTTGATAATCCCGGATATTTTTCTTTAGTATATTCATTTAATTTAACCATTAATGCCTCATTATTTTCATACCCATCATAATTCATACCTAACACATACATAATTCTTGCATAACTTTTATTATTAATATTCACATTTAAAGAAACACTATCTCTATGTAAATCAAGATAATATTTAATTGTAGGATATCTTTCCTTAGTTCGCTCTAACCATAACCTACTAGCATTATAAGAATTATTATAAGACCAACCATGTTCATTTAAAACCATTTTAATATTTTCATCTTCAACTACTGAATAAACATTATATTTTTCCAACTCTTTCTTTAATATATTTGCCGCCATATAAACAGTTGGAGTTATATTATAATTAGCTAAACTACTACTAACATATTCTTCAGTTTGATGTGTATTATATATATAAAGAATAGGATCAGTTTTAACTATATTTTTATCTTTATTTTCTTTAATCTCACTATTATTTTTAATATTTTTTTCATCTATAACGGTAGCAAAAGTATTTTCAATAATACTCTCTGGTCCTTTCAAATTAAAATTAATAATATCTAAAAAATCTAAATCATTACTATAATTAAGTGAATTACTAAATAAATTATTAGCAATTTTATCATTAGATATCTTCATTAATTTAATTGTTAAACCAATTGATATACAAACAATTATTAAAAACACTAATATTTTTACAATTCTAATATTATACCTCTTTCTAGTAATAAATCTTTTTATCTAAATCACCTCAAGTCTAATATATAATATTAAATTTAAAATAATTGTAGAATAAAAGAAAAAAGACAAGAATTTTCTTATCTTACTTAATATATTAAATAATTTACTCTTCATCTAAATCTATATTTATAACTAAATTATCATCCGAATTACAAGTACCACCTTTATTTGTAAATATATTTTTAATTATATTTTCTAATTCTTCTTCACTAGATTTTTGCATTTCTATTAAAAGAGAACTATTAGGTTTTATTTTATATAAATTACTTTTATCATCATACACTATTTCATAACTATATATTTTATCGTTAAGCTTGCAATCAAGAGTTACTAAAACATTATCTTTTTCAAGTTGTAAATTATTTCTATAACCTAACCACCATACCATAATTATAATTGGTATACTAACAATAAATATTTTAACTTTTTTCATTTACATCACCAAATTTGTAAAATCTACTATAACAACTTTATATTTTAATATCAAGAAAAAATAGAGATTTCTCTCTATTTATTATTATTCAATTTTACTTCTAATACTGCATCTACCTTATTAACAACATCTACTGAAGTAGTATCAGCAAATATTGTAAAATTATCAGTTTTAGTTGTAACCTTTACACTAACCTTTGGTGGTGCTTCATAAAGATCGTAAAATCTAATATTATATTTTTTATTAATATTAACTGTTTCAGCAAATCTTCTAGTAAAGTCTTCTACAAACTTTTCCTTTACTATTCTCATTTCACCATATTTTCTAAAATGAGACCAGTCAATTGCATCCGCCATAGAAGCTTCTGTAACTTCTTTTATTAATATGTAATCTTGTTCATTAGTTGTAGTATAGTTATTAAATAACATCATTACAGTTAGTATAAATATGCCTAAAATGATTATCCAATAACCCCATAAACTTTCTTTCATCTAAACACCTCCTATGGCCAGTTTTTATATCTTTCTAAGAATTGTTTTGGAAATAATGGATCAGGATATATACCATCTAAGTCAGTAACGGCCTGTCCTTTTGAATCAACCATTGTATAATCTAAACCTTTAATACATGTTTTAATATTTCCAACACAATATTGACCATTAACATAATATTTCCACTTTGATCTTCCTGTTGTATCACTAAAGAATGAAGTAACAAATGAGCTTTCACACTCTTTCATATCACTATTACATTTGAAGCAATATTGTTCATCAGCATCTTTAACATTCTTAGGATCTCCAGCACACATATTCATCTTAGCATAATTAAAATATGACCTTGAAGAATTTCGTTTTATCATCTGCATGTCTTTAGTTGTCAATGTAACTTCATATTCTAAATATTCTCTAGTACCATCATCATATATATCATGTTTTCCTACATTTGAACTATCTGCTAAATAAGTTGAAATTTTTCCGTCTTTAGAATAATCATTACCATTAGCTAAAGCAACATATTCATTATTATTTTTAACAGTATCAATATTAGCAAGTCCACTTCCTAACTCAATTTGAGTCTTAGCTGCAGTACCTTTAGCATCAGTCCAGTTAGTTTCTCCATCTCTTTCATTAGGAGTTACATCTGATAATGAAATACTTCTATAGTAGAATTGAGGTTCAAAATCATAAGTTGTAGGATCATTAGGGTCACAAACATCACAATTACGTTTAAATGCCATTTCCATATTACAATATGAACAAGTACTTGTTAAATTATTATTTAAATCAAAATCACCATCCATATTAAATTTTTTAAGTAAATCTTGAACTAAATTCTTACCATTTTGTGTTTTATATCCATAATTACCTACTGCAAAAGAAGTATCATATGTTCCTTTATACGTCGTTAATTCAATATTATAAACATAACCAACCTCTAAGCCATTTAAATCAGAATGTGCAGCATTTGACTCATAATTAAGTGTTTTATATTCACCTGAATTCATGAGAGCAAATGTATTATTAGGTGGTCTAAAATAATATATTTTGCTTATAGTTTCTGGAGAAGTTATCGAAATATCTTCACCATAAGGGTCTGTCGCATCAGATGTTCCTTGAATTGAAGAATATGCCAATCCATCATATTCATACTTACTACATTTATTTCCTGAACATCCATCAATATTTGAACTTCCACCTAAAGAATAAGAATTATTGTTAATTGTACATGAATAATCATTACAAGTGCCAACAGTATTTCCCGCTCTATTTATATTAACTATTTGAGTACCACTTGCTAAATATCCTAATCCCAAATAATCACTATTAGAACTATTAGTTGTGATATTAGGCCAATATTTTACAGGTGAAACATTATCAACCATATTAATTGTTGTAGTAGTTTTTCCTTCTTTTTGAGACGTTTGAGAATATGTAAAATCTACACTAGGTTTATTATTATCAAAATTATATTTATATTCAGATTTAAATGCTTGAATAGAATCTATACATGTATTTCTTGCATCTTGTAAATTTGTTCTAGTAGTAATAGCAGTTCTATATGCACCTTTAGCATTATTTTCAGTTGTAATTGCATTAGTATAATCACTATGAGCATTATTTTCTGCAGCAACTGCGTTATCATAAGCTCCATAAGCATTACCCCTTTTAGCATCACAATTAGTTTTATTATATAATCTACTAGTTGTTCTACAAACATTATACGGACTATAATCAGGTGGATTATTCCATAAATCACGAATAGAAGCATAATATGATGTATTAGATTTACTTGATTGCCATGCATCAAATGTTGCCTTAACATTATTAACAGCCGTTTGCCATGCATCATATTTATTTTTTTCATCAGTTAATGCTTTGTTATAATTTGATTTCCAACTATTATAATTAAAGAAAAATGTTGATTTAACTCTTTCAACAATAAAAGGTTGTCTAAAATATGCATTAACATTACTAAAATCAGTTTTATTATAGGAATCAAATACAAAAAATTGTCCAGAAACAGATGCTGCAGTTGCAGGTGTTAATATATCTAGTTTCTCAGTTGTATATGTTCCACAATAACTATTAACACTATAATCTAAATAATCACTTAAATCTCCACCTGCTTTTAAATCATCAATTATATATTTCATATTTCTCAATCTAACATATGAATGACTAAATGCTTTATATCCATCATTGTTACAAGAATCCTTACCGCAATCATTTTCCATATGAACAACAGGTCCACAATATTTTATATAAGTATCTTGTTCCTTACTATCATCAGGATATTTACTTCCATCAATTTTATCACAACATCCATTCTTTAATAAATCTTCATCACTTAAATTAGGATCATCACAAACTCCAGGAACAGTAATTCTAACTTCTTTGGTTAAACCTCCACCAATATTATCAACTTTATCACCATCAACAGTTAAAAATCTTTGATAACCGCTCATACTAGGATAACTAGAGTTACATTCACTTTGAGAACCATTACAACCATAAATATAAACTTTATCATACATTTGACCACCAGCAGAACTATTGCCAAAATTAAATTTTACAGTTATACTTCCACCAACATTACTTTTTCCTTTTAAACTAAAAGAAAATTCATTATTGTTATTTAATCCCGAAACAATGGAACATGTATAATTACTATTAGATGTACTACATTTATTTGAAAGTTTAAAATTATCAGGTTTATTCGAACTAAAATTTATTCTAACCCTTATATTATTTAAATTACTATCATCAATAACTTCTAATGAAAAATTATCTTCAATATCAGAATCACCACTATTTTGTGGTAAATACGTAGTATCACCATTTGCAGCAGCATCACCTATTTCTAAAAATTTTAAAACTTCCTTAACATGATTACCACTACCTAGTTCTCCACGAGTATATCCATTATTACCATTTGGCATTCTTTCAGAAGTAAAAACCCTAACAGCATCATATAATGCATCACTATAATTTCTTTCTAAATTATAATTCATCATAGCAATTAATCCATCACCATAATTACTATCACCAACATTATACACGGTACTTTGACGTAATAATTTTGGATTCGGAGTATTTTGATCAACACAATATGCAACTTGACCATTAATTGAATAATATTGCACAGGATGAGTTCTAGAATATCCAAGCTTAGAACCAAATCCCAATTCAACAGGAGAATCTAAAGTGTCTCCAAAAACAAGAACAGGAAAACAAATAAATAATATAAATAATATCTTTTTAATCCTCATTATATTTCACTTCTCTTCCTATTAACTATAACAATTGTAATTACTCCACCTGCAATTAAAACACTTCCAATAATTATATATATAAAATATTTTTTGAAAAAGCTATTTTTATTTTCATCATCAGGTATTATTTCGCCATTATTTTTATAATTATCAATTGCTTCACTAAGTCCTTTGCCTGCGTCAAAAACATATTTTTTATTAGTAATATATTTTTGACAATAAGGAACATTTGAATTATCATTACATACAGCATAATTATAATTTGAATTATACATAGGTTTAGTATAATTAATTGTTTTTATTAAGTATCTATCACATGATACATTACTATAAATCTTAACTTTATATTTAATTATGTTATAAGCATCAACATTAAATGTATATTTACCTTCTTTAAACTCATTATTTTCCGCATAAATAATACTGTCATTATTGTCATTACTAATCTCCAAACTAAAATTATTAGTTAAGTTATATAACGAAATATCTAAAGTTCTATCAACAGCCGTATATTTATTATAGCCATCGTCTATCTCCTCAGTTTTTTCAATTTCATCATAGTCTACTTTAATCAAATTAGCTTCTTTAAGCAAATCAGATTTAGTTTGACTATCACACTTATCTGCATAAACATTCATAGATAATAAACTCATAATTAATATCAATATATATTTCACTTAATCGCCTTCTATCCTTACAAAAGTATAACATATTAACTAACAATATTTCAATAAAACTAGTATATTTTTTAAATCAAATAAGTTAAAATATAATTATAAAATATGATAGGAGTAACTAAATGAAAAAATTTATAATATTCTTAATTTTAATAATCTCATTAACATTTCTATATAGTAAATATATTGAACCAAATAACTTCAAAATAAAAGAATACAGTGTTATAGACACTAATATTCCTGAAAGTTTCAATGGTTATAAAATAATTCATCTAACTGATTTATATTATGAAAATAAAGATTTAACCTCCATAATTGACAAAATAAATAATTTAAATCCCGATTTAGTCGTCTTCACCGGTAACCTTCTTCACGATAATTTTAACCCTGATCAAAAAGAAACTTTAATAAATTATTTAAACTCAATTAAATCAACATATGGTATTTATGCAGTTAAAGGTAATAACGATAATAACGAAATATATAATGAAATTATAAATAGTACTAACATCAAATTATTAAATAATGAATATATTTATTTATATAATAACAATTACACACCCATTTTATTAATTGGTTTAGATACCAACATTAACTTAGAAAATGCTTTTAAATACGAAGATAACAACAACTATAAAATAGTTTTATCACACTACCCTGACAATTTTGATTTAATTAATGATAAAAACATTAATTTATTCTTAAGTGGTAACTCCTTAAATGGACAAATAAGACTTCCTTTTCTAGGAGGAATCATTAAAAAAGATGGCTCTAAAAAATATTACGATGAGAAATATTATATTAATAATACAAATATATTTATATCTAACGGATTAGGTAACCCCAAATATGATATTAGATTATTAAATACTCCATCTATTAATTTTTATCGTTTATATAGCAAATAAAACTCCTTAACATAAAATAAAAAAGAAAGGAGTTTTTCTTATGAATTATTATCCATATTATAAATACGATGAAAATAGAGGCTTTTGGGTTCCTTTACTATTAGGTGGTTTAGGTGGAGCTGCCATAGTTGGTGCATCGCGTCCAAGACCAGTTTATGTTAATCCCGCTCAAAACTATGGTCCATATCAATCTATACCTTCTTACGGTTATAATTACTATGGTGGTTATAACTATAATCCATATTATCCATATTATAGATAATTCCAATAAGTAATAAAATAGATATACAAGAACTACCACCATAACTAAGAAGCGGATAAGTAATCCCTACAATTGGAAATAAACTAATATTCATTAAAATATTAATACCAGCTTGAATAACTATAAAATTAATACATGGTTTTAAAATATATTTATCTTTACATAATTTATCTAAAAAGAATAAAAATATACTAAATAAAATTAAATAAATAATAAATCCAACTAATCCAAAATTAGCAATTAAAAGAGTTATTGCAAAATCAGTTTCAGCTTCAGGAAAATAAACTCTTTTTTTAATTCCAAACAAACCAGATAAAGAAATACTTTTAATAGCAGTCTCTATTTGATATCCTTCTCTATTCATAAAATTAGTTAATCTATCCATCCTATAAAAGAAATTAGTTCCAAATATATCTATAAATAAATCATTATTAAAAGAATACAAATAAATAAAAGAAACAATACATATTAAAATAACTGATACTCCAAAAATATAATACCATTTATCAAGTTTTTTCATTATCAAAAAAGTTATAAATATAACCAAATAAGAAATAACGGGCCCCGTATCAGGCTCTAAAAACACTAATAAACTAGGAATCAAAGTAATTATCATTGTAACTATTACATACTTAAAATCACTTAAATTATAATTAACAGTTATATATCTTAAATAAAGAATTAAAAACACTTTCATAAACTCACTAGGCTGAAATGAAAAACCAAATATTTTAATCCACGATGTAGATCCATTAACGTTAACTCCCCAAATAAGTGTTACTATTAACAAAACTATACCTAATAAATATAGATATAAACTTTTATCTAAAATAAAACTAATATTAACTTTAGATAAACTATAAATTACTATTAAACCTACAACAAACCAAACTATCTCCTTAATAAAATAATTACTATAACTATCTAAATAATATCTTCCATAATAAGAATTAATAACACTTACTATCATTAACAATAATAAAGATATAATATATTTCTTCTTCATATTTTTATTTTGTTACTTATTTTTATATTTATAACATATATTTTACTAAGGAGGCCTTAATGGAATTACCAGAAATATTTAAAAATAAAATTAATATAGATCAAGACGATAAGTATTATAGAGGATCATTTAATGAATCTCATGAATTAAAATTACCTGCTAAAGTAAAGATCCGATACCAAAATCGCGAATTTACTACAACTATCGTAAGTATGACTAACAATTATTATATAACTAAAGAAGGTAATGTTCTTTATAAAGAAGATGTTACTATAATAAATTAAAAACTCCAATTAAGGAGTTTATTTAATATATCAAATTCGAAATGCGAGTACTACACATATAAGATGTATAACATAATTTATCTTTATCCAAAAATCTTATAAAAATCATCCATAATTTAACTAAATCGATATATTTCTAATTATTCCATAAACAAAGCAAACAATTAATAAAATTATAGATATTTTATTAACATACTTCTTTACATTATTATTCTTACCAAAAACATAACAATAATTTATATAACAATAATATATTACAAATGGAACTATTAATATTGTTACTAAAGCATTATAATTAAAAGCACTTTTAATATCTAAATTAATTAAAGAGAACAAGCATCTAGTAATTCCACACCCTGGACAATCATATCCCGTTATTAATTTAAATATACAAGGTATTCCAACATTAAATTCAGTATATATTTTATAATATGAAAACAATAATAGTATTAATCCCATATTGATTAATACTATTTTTTTTAACCTATTTTCCAAGTTTATTCAAATCACTTTGCATTAAAATTAAATTAACTAAATCAGCTTTAAATATAGATAAAATTAAATATATAATTGAATTATCTGCTATTTCTTTATCATATTTCTTTCCTAATCCATATAATTTTCTTCCTATATCATAATTCCAATATATTAAATATAAACCACATGTTAAAATACTTAAAAGAACTACTGTAATACCTGAAGTATTATTATTATCATCATTTAACATATTAACATCATCAGTAATTGTTGCAATCCAATATAAACTATATAAACCACATGTAATAACTGTTAAAATAATTTGAGTAGCTATATCTCTTTTATTTATTGTAAAATTACTATCAACTTCTTCACTATTAGTATTTTTAACTTCTTTAGCCTCTTTAATTTCCTTTTCTACTTTAGTTCCACACTTTGAACAATATAAATCTTTATTTTTTAATTCATTACCACATTTAGTACAATATTTCATTCTTATTCCTCCACTTTAAAATCTTTTTCTTCACCATTATCCATTAATATTTTATTAACAGATTCAGTTGCTTTAGTTAATTTATCCCCACATATTTTAGCTAGCTTCATAGCTTCACTATAAGTTTCAATAGATGAATCTAAATCAATTTCTCCATTTTCTAATTTTTTAACATTCATTTCAAGTTCATTCATTAAATCTTCAAATTTTTTATCTTCCATAATTATTCTATCCCTTCAACTTTCGCATTTATTTTACCTTTAGATAATCTTATATTAATATTATCTCCCACTTTTAATTTGTCACTATCTTTAATTATTTCATCATCTTTAGAAACTACTGAATACCCTTTAGATAATATATTTAAAGGATTAAGTAGCTCTAATTTATTAAGTATTAAATTATATTTATGATACTTCTCTTTAAACATCTCTTCCGGATTACATAATATACGATTATTTCTTAAATGTTCATATTTAGTTTTATTAATTTCAATTTTATTTGTAATATAATTATTTAATCTATCAATTAAATCACTTAATTTTTGTTCTTTAATTTCATAAATATTAAGTGGATTAGTTAAAACATAAGATGATTTTAATTTATCTAAAACATTTTGATAATTTTTAATTTTAGTATTAATTATATTAGTGCTTCTTAATTTATATTGAGTAATTAAATTAAGTAAATCACTCATATTAGGTACAGCCATTTCAGCAGCTCCGGTTGGAGTTGGTGCTCTTAAATCAGCAACAAAATCTGCTATTGTAAAATCTATTTCATGCCCTACTGCACTTATTATAGGTATTCTAGAATTATATATTGCATCTGCAACTACTTTCTCATTAAACGCCCATAAATCTTCATAAGATCCACCACCACGTCCAACTATTAATAAATCAATATCATCATATTCATTAGCTTTATTAATTTGTCTTACAATATCATCTTTAGCAAGTTCTCCTTGAACTAAGCAAGGAAATAATAAAGTTTCACATATAGGATATCTTCTTTTAATTGTACTTAATATATCTTTAATAGCTGCTCCAGTTGGTGCTGTAACAATTCCAATTTTTTTAGGATACTTTGGTAACTTCTTTTTATGATCTTCATTAAAATAACCAAGTTCACTAAGTTCTTTCTTTAAAGCCTCAAACATTAAATAAAGATTACCTAGTCCATCATTAGTCATCTCTTCTACATAAATTTGATATTGTCCTGTTGGTGGATATAAAGAAACCTTACCACAAACAAGTACCTTCATTCCGTCCTCAGGAACAAAATTTAATTTAGATGCATTAAAAGAAAACATAACCGCATTTATTCTTGATTCTTCATCCTTTAAAGTAAAATATAAATGTCCCCTAGTATGTCCTTTAAAATTAGATACCTCGCCCTTTAAATATACTTTTTGAATATTAGGATCAGTATCAAATTTATTTTTAAGATATCTATTTAAAGTACCTACTGTAATATATCTTCTTTCCATTACTCGTTAATAATCCTATCTAAACAAGCATTAATCATCTTTCTAACTGCATCATCACTATATTTCTTAGCAAGCTCTAAAGCTTCATTAATAACTACGATATTAGGTGTATCCATATATTTTATTTCATATATAGCCATTCTAAGTATAGCGCCACCTGTTAAATCTAATCTATCAATTGTCCAATCTTTTAAATATTCATTTGCAATATTAGTTAATTCATCAAAATTAGTAACAATCCCATAAACCATATCTTTAACAAACTCATTATCTATCTCAACATTTTCTTTAATAACATCATCTACATTATAACTCATTTTATTATTCTTATATAAAGTTATTTGATAAATAATAGTCATTATTTTTTCTCTTAATTCACTTCTACTTGCCATATATAAACCTCTTTCTTCAAACATTATAACACGTCTAAATTAAATAATATATAATAAAATTTCAAATAAAAAGAAATATTAATTGTTATCTTTTAACTTTAATATTTCTTCGATTAATTATAAACAATTATCTTCTTTCATTAATCATTGTAAGTGATTTTTCAGCATGTTTACTTTCATCACTTAAACTTTTATTAATTATTATCTCTAATTTATTAATACCACTTTTATATTTATATAAAACCTCTTCAATATTTATATCTAATAATGAAGCAACATCTTCAAATTTAAAAGTTTTTCCTTTAAATAAACCTAACATTAAACCAAGAATTATTATTTCTTCACTAGTTAATGAATTAAAATTTAAATTAGAATTATTTAGTATTGAATATAAATTAAAATCTTTTAAATTTTGTCCATTCAATCTAGCAAGTTCATAAATTATATTAGAATTATTAATTTCTTGAAACATATCATTAACAACATATTTTTTAATTATATCTTCATTTAATAAATCACCAGATTTAACAAATAAACTAGATTCAAACTCTAAATTAGATTCATTTATCTGCCATTTAACAGGTCTAATTTCTATCCAATTACGTTTATTATCCTCTAAACTATTTACACATACATACTTAATATTGTTATACATAATAACAGGATACTTATTAAATTTAACTTCCCCACTTAATGTATTTTGTGGGATATTATAAAATTCATTAGTTATATGTTTACCACCTTTTTTATTTAACTTTGATTGTGTCATACTATCCGGTACAATTAAAGGATATTCACCTAAATAAACAAAATCTTTATTTCCTATAAAAGGTTTAATTAAATTAATTAAATTATCATCAACTTCTATTACCAATTTACGATTTCTATCTTCCAAATAAACATTTTTAATATAATTCATAATAACACTTCCTTTAAACATCACATATAATAACACTATTACAAATTATTTACTAGTAAATATTAATTTTTTTCACAAATATCAATATAATATTTACTTAAATAGAAGATATTTATTTTACTCACTCAAATAATTATAAACAAATTCACTAACTTTCTTAGCAACATGAGCATTAATTGGATATTTATATGAACTATAACTATTTTGATATTTAATACTAGGACTTACCAAAGTTAATGTAAATTTCGGATCTTCTAAAGGAGCATACATAACATATGAAGTATTAATAACTGAAACATTACCATACATTGCCTCAGCTGTACCAGTTTTACCTGCCGACGTAAACTTATGATTAGTATAATAATAACCCGTACCAGTTTTATTAACTAATGAAAAACCTTCTCTAATTCTATTTAAATTATAATCATCTTCTGGAATTTTATTATATACCTCATTCTTATTTTCATATATTATTTTACCATTCTTATTTACTACATATTTAACTAAAGACAATCTTCTTCTTTTACCTGTTGCAATAGTCCCAATATAGCTTGTTAACTGGATAGGTGTATAAGCATCATATTGTCCAATCGATAAATTTAGAAGTAAATCATCAGATACTATATTTCCTTTAACACCACTAGATTCCTTATTTAAATCAATATTAGTTAAAACACCTAATCCATATTCATTAAAAACATCCCTATAACGTTTAAAATCTTCCATAGTAGTATTAAGCTTCATATTTCTCTTATATTCTTTACCAGTACTTTTAATTGCTATAATATATTGAAAATAATTACTACTCATTCTTAAAGCTTCTAAATCATCAATATAGCCTAAACTCTTCCATGAACATTTATCCCTTTGAAAGTACAACTTAACACAAGCATCCTTAACCTTAAAATTATCATCTATTAACTTATATTTATATCCAACTGATATCGAAGCCCCCTTAACTGCACTACCAACTGCATAAGAATCTAATATTGTATTATAAGAATAATCTATAAAAGTATTATCCTTAGTAATTTTCTTTCCCACTAAAGACATTATTTCCCCATTATTCGGATTACTAACTATTAAATAAGACTTATCAAAATATTTTGAATTAGGAGCCTTCTTAGCTAAAATCATTTCATTTTCTAATATTTTTTCTGCTTTATTTTGAATATTAATATCTATTGAAAGCACCAAATCATTTCCACTTTCATAATCACTTACTAATTTTAAATACCCATCTTTTCTAACATATTTAGCTTTAGTTCCTTTTAAATAATCATCATAAATAAATTCTAAATTACTAACACCAACTCTATCATTTAAATTATATCCCCTCTTTAAATAATAATCTTTATATTCTAAAGGTAATCCTTCACTTTTAGAAGAAACCATTCCAAATACCTGTTTTAAACTATCACCATAAGGATATATTCTTTCCCATGTTATATCAGTCCTTATTCCCTTAATCATTTTATTATTAATATTTATATATTCTTCTTCACTTATATCCTCTTTAATAATTTTATCTTGATAAGAATAACCATTAGTAAATAAATAATATAAATAAGCTTCTTTTTTATCTATCTTATTTAACATACTATCATTAATAATATTTATCTTTTCTTTTAATAATTCTTTACTACTTATTTTTCTTTCTTTATATTTAATTTTAACTTCATCCGATATTAAATCATCAACTTCTTGTTTATTATTTATATAATAATAATATTTTAAATTATACTCACTAACATTACCATCTATACTAATAATTTTAGCTAACTCTTTTACACTTTCTATAATTTCATGTTCAATTAATCCATAAGTATTAGCAATAATTACTTTAATTTGTTTATTATCAACTAATATATTCCCATTAACATCTAATATTCTTCCTCTTGGAGCAGTTAACCCATAAACATATTCATCAGTAACACTATAAGAATTATTATTCATAAAGTTAAAAACAACTATAATTGATATCAAACTAATTAAAATATATAAATATATAATTTTATTTTTCATAATATTATTATGGATAAAAACATAAAATATATAGGGTGATTTTATGAATATTGTTGATATATATATGAATAATTTAAGAAAAGATGATGTTTTAAACTTCGCAACTAAAAAAGACATAAGACTATCTAACGAAGAATTAGACTTTACTTATGACTTTATTAAGAAACATTATAAAGAAATAATGCAAGATAAATATAAATATAATTTCAATGATTATAAAGATCGTTTTTCTAAAGAAAACGCCAGTAAAATAAGTAAATTAATTGATGAATATATTAATTATTTATAATATCATTTATTAAATTTGGATTAAATTCTCCCTTTCTTATCATCTCTATTTCATATTTATAAGGGGCTTTATCCATAACATAAGGAGTTTCTAATATTTTAGGAACTTTTTCTAATCTAGGATTATTAATTATATTTAACAAAGTATCAAATCCAATAGTACCAAATCCAATATTTTCATGACGATCTTTATGACTACTTAATATATTTTTAGAATCATTAACATGAACACATTTAATTTTATCAATACCCACTTTTTTATCAAATTCATCTAAATAACTATCAAATTCTTTAAGATTAACTCCTGAATCATTTAAATGGCATGTATCTAAACAAACTCCAATCTTATTTTTAACATTTTTAACAATATAAGCTATCTCATCTAAATTACAGCCTATTTCAGTACCTTTACCTGCCATAGTTTCTAAAAGAATAATACATTTATCTTCTTCTTTAGTAATATCATTAATAGCTCTAACTATATTATCTATTGCCACATTTCGTTCTATCTTAACGCTAGATCCTGGATGTAACACAAGATATTTAACTTCTAATTCTTCACATCTATCTAATTCTTTTCTTAAAAATTCTTTACTAAATTCATATTTATGTTCATCTAAATTATTAGCTAAATTAATAATATACGGAGCATGACATATAACATTATTTATATCAATATTATTTTTTATCATTAACTCTTTAGCTTCAACTAAGTATTCTGGCTTTATAGCTGATCTAAAAGTATTTTGTGGTGCACCAGTATAAAACATAAAAGTATCAGCCTTATATAAAATTGCTTCCTTAACACTATCTAATATTTGTTTATTTTTAAAATGAACATGAGATCCTATTATCATCTTTAACCACCACTAAAATCATAACATAAAAAAATCAAAGTTTAAACCTTTGATTTTAATAATTCATTTCCGATAAAATTACTTATTGCAATTATGAACAACTATTAGCAGCTGTAAAAGCTTCTGTTAATGTTGCAGGAACTGTTTGTAATTTAACTGAAGATGATAACTTACCTTTTATTCCATCAATATCTTTATATCCTACGCCACCTGCTTTGTCACCAAGAGTATCACTAGCTGTTATACCTATTTGATAATTAGCATCATACATTTGAATTGTATAAGTAGTTCCATCATTTGAAATCAATACTTTTCCTTTATAGTTTGAAGTATTTTCACCGTTTAATTCCTTTATAGTATAACATGTTTTACCACTACCTAATAATGCATCTGATTGATATTTATTAGCAGCTGTATCTAACATTCTATTTGCATATAGTAAGAATGTAGATTGTCTAGCAGAACTCATTGAATTCATAATTGTTGGTAATGTAAGTACCATAATTATAGCAAGAACAACAATTACAGCAAGTAACTCAACTAATGTAAAACCTTTCTTATTTAACTTTTTCATAAATCTTTTCCCTCTTTCTATGTTATCTATAATTAATTCTACAAGAAAGAAAAGATTATGTCAATTACTTTTACTTTAATATTTTCAAAATACTGTTAACAGTGTCAACCGTTTCTAATATATTATTAGTTTTATTTATACGTTCATTTTTCTTATAACCTTTATATGCATCCATAAAATTTTTATAATAACTGCTTCCCCTATTTAAATATTTATACCAATAAGAATTATTATTAATAAACTCTTTTAATTTAGGATCACTATTAATTTTAATTAAAATATCAGCTCTCATTAATCACCAAAAAACTTATTAATTACCCTAGGTGTTTTAGCAACAGTACTTATTGTATCAACTGGTTTTTTAGCTGTTAACTCACTTATTACATTAATAGCTTTCTGAGCATTATTAATATATTTTTGAACATTATCAATATTTATATTTTTAACTAAATTAGTAAGTTCTGTAATAGATGCATTTTTCCTATCATCACTATCTATTTCACTTTTTTCTTCATTATATTTATTCCAAACATTATCGTCATTTCCATATAAATCATACACTTCATAAAAATCTTGCCATGTATATTTTTTATTTTTAACTAAATCAACTAGTTCCGGTTTACTTTTAATAAATTCTTTAAATTCATCTTTTTTATCCATAAATAAAACCACCTAATATATTATATTAATTAAGTGGTCTTATAATTCTATAATTTAAAGTCATCAATGAAATTATCAATAGTTAATTCTTCATTCGTTCTCTCTTCTTGTTTTACTACAAAAGAATTTTCATCTATATTTTTCATATTTTTAATAACAAATACATCACTTACATTTAACTTAGTATAAACACTTCCTGTTGATTGAACATCCATTATTGGAATATCACTATTTTTTAATAGATTTGTATCTTCTCCTGTAATATATCCAATCTCATCTTTACTATTAGTTAAGAACGCAAATGATATTTCATACTTAGTTGATTTAACTTTCTTAAGTAAACTAGATCCTCTCTTAGCTCTTGATAAGAAACTTAAATCTTTTAACTTAACTCTCTTAGCCGTCTTTTGATTTGTAAATACGTCTAAATATTCATCACTATCGTTATATGTTGTGCCTAATACAACAAAGTCATTTTTTAAGTTAATTCCCTTAACACCTGCTGCTTTAGGACTTACTATTGGTATTTCATTAACGTTATAATTTAAATAATATCCATCACTAGTAACAATCATCGCATTTTCTTTATTTAAACTAGTACTTACTATTTCATCATCATCTTTAAGTTTCATAGCAGTATATGGTTTATTATATCTTGAAACTATAAAGTCATTTAAATTACATCTCTTAACCATACCATTCTTAGTAAATATCGAAATAATCGGATTACTTTGTTCTTCATTAATAACATAAGAAGATATTACTCTATCATCTGAAGGAATAGTTACAATATTACTTACATGCTTGCCTATTTCTTTCCATTTACATACTGGTATCTCATGGATTGGAATATATAAATAATTTCCTTTAGCTGTAATAATGCATAACTTATTAAACGTATTAGTTTTATAATAAGAAATTACATAATCTCCTAGTTTAACAAGTGTATCTTCTTCATCAGATTTACTCTTTAATGAAACTCTCTTAATATAACCATCTTTAGTTAAAATAACGATTACATCTTCTCTAGGAATTAATTCCTTTTCATCAATTTTAATTTCTTTAACTTCACTTCTAATTTCTGTCTTACGAGGCATTCCATATTCTTTTTTAATTCTTCTAAGTTCTTCTTTAATAACTGCTTTTAATTTATTTTCATCGCTTAAGATTAATCTAAGTTCATATATTATCTTTCTTAAATTATCTAACTTTTCATTTAAAATAGTTATATCAGTATTAGTTAGTCTATATAATTGTAACATAACAATTGCTGTTGCTTGTTCTTCAGTAAAATCAAACTTCTTAACTAAATTTGTAATTGCATCTGGCTTATTTTTACTTCCTCTAATACAAGCAATTACTTCATCTAAAATACTTATAGCTTTAACTAAGCCTTCAGTAATATGCATTTCTTTTAAAGCAAAATCTAAATCAAATTTAGTTCTCTTAGTAATAACATCTTTTTGATGTTCAATATAAGCATCAATTATTGGAATAATTCCTAGTAATCTAGGTCTTCTTTTATCTATACAAACCATATTATAATTATATGTTGTTTGTAATTCAGTATTTTTAAGTAAATATTTTAATATTAAATCTTTATTAGCACCTGCTTTAATATCGATAACTATACGAATTGAAGAATCTTTATCTGATTCATCTCTAACCTCAGCTATACCATCAATTTTCTTATCATATCTAATATCATCTATTTTTTTAACCAACAATTGTTTATTAACATCAAAAGGAATCTCAGTAATAACTATTTGTTCTTTGCCTTTATTCTTTTCAAAAGCATATTTACTAGTAACAATTAATCTACCTCTACCAGTTTTAAAAGCTTCTTTAATTCCATTAATTCCTTCAACAATTGCACCAGTTGGAAAATCAGGTCCTTTTATTATCTCAAAAATAGAATCTTCATGACAATTAGGACTATCTATTCTTTTAATAACAGCATCACATACTTCAATTAAATTATGTGGTGGAATATTTGTTGCATATCCCGCTGAAATACCACTTGTTCCATTAACTAAAAGGTTAGGAAACTTAGCTGGTAACACGGTAGGTTCCATTAAAGTATCTGAATAATTTGGAGCCATTACAACCGTATCTTTATCTATATCTTTTAATAATTCTTCACTTATCTTAGCAAGTCTACATTCAGTATAACGATAAGCTGCCGGTCCATCACCATCAATAGACCCATTATTTCCATCTACTTCAATTAAAATATGATTTTGTTTCCAACTTTGACTCATTCTAATTAAAGCTTCATAAACAGATGAATCGCCATGAGGATGATATTTACCTAATACATTACCAACCGCATTAGCACACTTTTTAAATTGTTTATCATATGTATTTTTATCACGATACATAGCATATATAATTCTTCTTTGAACAGGCTTTAATCCATCTCTAACATCAGGTATTGCTCTATCTTGAATTATATATTTTGAATATCTTGCAAAACGAGATCCCATTATCTCTTCTAGACTATATTCATGTATTCTTTTAAGTATCTCTTCCATCTTATCAAATCCTTACAAAATCTAGTATAACATTAATAATAAATCAAATCAAATAAAAAAGTAAGCATTACTTACTATAAACGCTTACTTTTTTCTTATCTTTTCCTAATCTTTCATATTTTACAACACCATCAATTAGTGCGTATAAAGTATGATCTTTACCCATTCCAACATTTGTTCCTGGATAGATTTTAGTACCTCTTTGACGATAAATAATATTACCTGCTACGCAAGTTTGTCCATCTCCTAATTTAGCACCTAATCTACGGCCAACAGAATCTCTACCATTTTGTGTAGATCCTTGAGCCTTAACATGAGCAAAACGTTGAATGTTTAATTTAATAAATAACATTTTTATTTCTCACTTTCTATTTTAATATTTTTTGGATAATCTTTTGCTAAATCCTTTAGCATTAATATTAAGTTGTTAAATAATTTTAAAGCATTTTCATCATCTAATATTTTAATTTCTATCGTATTAGAATCATCTTTATATAAAATAGAATTCTTATTTAAACTATATATACCATTAACTGTACAAGTTATTAAACTTGATACTGAAGCACATACAATATCTTTACCATAATCATCATAATTAGCATGACCAGTAACTATTAAAGAATTACTACTATAAACTACTTTAATCATATTAACCAACTATAGATTTAACTACTAATTTAGTATATGGTTGTCTATGTCCTTTAGTTAGACGATATTTCTTTTTAGGTCTATATTTAAACACTAAAATCTTCTTTTGTTTACCATGTTTAACTACTTCGCAAACAACTTTAGCTCCTTTAACATATGGAGTTCCAGTTTTATCACCAACAGCAAGTACATCGGTAAAATCGATTGTAGAACCTGCTTCAGCATCTAATTTTTCTACAAAGATTTCGTCACCTTCAGCAACATAATATTGTTTACCACCTGTAACAAATATAGCTTTCATTAATTTTCCTCCCATCTTTTAGGACTCGCCTTTAAGGTGTGCATAAGCAACTTTTTACCTTTTCAGTGCGGTTTATAAATTAATTACAAACATAGATACTATATCAAATATTTTAAATTATGTCTATAATTTTAAAGTAAATTTAATTATTTAAACTGCATAATCTACCAAGTGTTGAAGATTTTCTTAATTTTTTTATAGCTTTATTTTCAATTTGTCTAACTCTTTCTCTAGTTACACCAATTATATGTCCGACATCTTCTAACGTATAATCTTTTCCAGCCTTAAATCCAAAACGATAAGCAAGTACTAATTTATCTCTATCTGTAAGATATGGATAATTAAATATATAATCTCTTATTTCATTTTTTCGTTCATTCTCAAGAAAATCTTCTTCTAAATCATAATCGTCCTTTATTAAATCTATAATTTCTGTATCATTAGAATCATCATTCTTTGTTGACTCATTAAGTGACACCATATCATCTACATATGGTAAAACACTTTCGATAGTATCTTTTTTTAAATTTAAAGCCTTTGAGATCGTTTCAACAGACGGTCTTTGTCCACAATTAACATAGTAATTTTGCATAAATTTTTTAATTTTTAGTAAATATTCATAAGAATGTACTGGAATTCTTATAATTTTTGATTCGTTAGCAATTGATCTAGTAATAGTTTGTCTAATCCACCAAACAGCATAATTACCAAATGTTAAGCCCATTCTATAATCAAATTTATCAACTGCTAATAATAATCCTTCATGTCCAGCACTAATTAAGTCTTCAAAATCAACACCCATATTTACATATTTTTTAGCAACAGCAACAACTAATCTTAAATTGTATGTAACAACCGTTTCTCTAACTGTTTCATCACCTAACTCAATTCTTTTATAAAGAGCTACTAACTCTTCAAAAGTTAATAATCTGCTAGGTAAATTTCTTAAATAAGATTTAACAATATCGTCACTTAAATAATCATCTGATATATGCACTAATTCATCATTATCAACACTATTATTTACTTCAATAATAAATTTATATGCTTTTAATAATCTATTAACTATTTCTTTATTTTCTAAAGAATTTAATTTAATATTTTTTTGAAGTATTTCTTTAACATTTTTAGATAGAATATCACAAGTGTTAATAAGAAAAATTATATCTCTATCACCTAAATTAATATATTTTAATTCTTCTGCTAATTTATTAATGTTTGTTATTACATCTTCTCCAAAATTATTATTTATAAATTCTTTAATGTAATATACATTTTCACTATTTACGACTTTTTTTATCATAATATTCCCCTTTTTTACGCAAATTTTTTAATTTTAGGATCTTTCCTTAACTTACGTATAGATTTATTTTCGATTTGTCTAACTCTTTCTCTAGTAACTCCCACCATTTGACCAATTTCCTCTAATGTATGATTTTCTCCATCAATAAAACCAAAACGATTTAAAATAACAAACTTTTCTTTATCTGTTAATCTTGCATTTATTAATGCTTCTCTAAACTCATCATTTAATATTTTTTTCTCAATAGATTCTTTAGAATTTTCTTTATCTTCTATAAAATCTCCAAACTCAGTTTCACAATCATCAATATTTTCAATTGGAGCATTTAATGAGAAAGTCACGTTATTCAACTGTTGTAATGCAGTTTTTACTTTATTTAATGGCATCTTAGTAAACTTAGCTAATTCTTCATCACTAGGTGTTTTATGATATTGTTCATAATATCTAGATATTGCTTTATTAATTGTTAAACAATCTTCATGAACACCAGCTGATACTCTAATTGTTCTTGATTCATTAGTAAGTGTTCTTCTAATTGCCCACATAATCCACCAAGAAGCATATGTTGAAAAACTCCATCCTAACTTATAATTATATTTATCTATCGCAATCATTAATCCTTCATTACCTGAACTAACTAAATCCATTAAATCTACACCTTGTATCATATCACAATGTTCAATAGCTCTTCTATGTTTAACTGCAATAGAGACAACTAATTTTAAATTATACTCTGCTAATATTTCTCTTGCTCTTTGAGATCCTAAATCTCTTTTTTTACATAAATCAATAACTTCTTCCCTAGTTAATAATCTTTTAGGTGCTTGGCTTAAATAAAAATTTAACGGATCTAACTCCATTGTACTTATACTAACATCTTCGTCTCTAATATCATCTAAACTAAAATTTTCAAGTTCCTTTTCGATATCATTTATTTCTTTAGAATTTACTTCTTGCACTATTTTATAAGCTCTTACCATGTTTTTTACAAATGTTGCTTCATTTAAATTTAACTTATCATAATTAATTTTATCTAAAGAACAAACATCAAAAATCATCTTTTTAAAATAATCATCTGTATTAATTAATGCTATTATTTCTTCATAATTAAGTTTAATAGAATTAATATCAATCCAATCTAGTAAAAAATCAAAATTAGCTATTGAATCATAATTTTTAATATCTAAATGTTTAATATAATCTTTTACTTTTAATAGATTTTCTTCTCTTATCATATCTTCCATTAAATATTCCCCCTTTAACAAAGTGCCTATATAATAACATATATTTCAATAAATGTCAAATCATTTGTTCGTAATGATAGCGTTTACAAAGTCGGGGAAACATGCAATTTTATGTATAGCCGTAAATTATTGCATAAAAAAAATCAAGATTAAAATCTTAACACTAAATATTAAGAATTAAAATATATAAATTTATTTAACTATTCACTTACTTATATATTATATTATTAGTATATTATCATCTAAGAAACTATTTAAAAACAAAAAAGCCTTATTTCAAAGCTTTTATCATCTTTAATGGTGCTCGCACTCGGACTTGAACCGAGACTTCTTCATCAGAAAATAGATTTTGAGTCTATCGCGTCTACCAATTTCGCCATGCGAGCAAGAACAAATTAATTATAGCATACTATAATTAATTAATGCTACAAAAATTAATCTTCTTTATATAAAGTATTATATAAATCTAGTTCTTCACTCTCGCTATCTTTTAATTTAGGTAAATCATTAATAGTAGCAAGTCCAAAATAATCTAAAAAATTATTTGTTACTTCATATAAATTTGGTTTACCCGGTAAAGTACTCTTACCACAAACTTTTATTAAATCTTTAGCAAGAAGTTTTCTAAGCACAAACACAGTAGAAACTCCTCTAAGTTCATCTATCTCTACCCTAGTTATTGGCCCATTATAAGCAATAATTGCTAAAGTTTCCAATGCAGCAGGTGACAAAGTATTACTTTCCGGTTTCTTTACCAATTTTTCATAAATTTCCTTATGTTCCGGTTTAGTAGTCAATTTAAAAGCATCGCCCAAATAACTAATTCTTATTCCTCTATCATCTTCATCATAATTCTTTTTTAAAGTAGAAAGTAAATTTTTAACTTCAGTTTCTGATTTTCCCATCACATCACATAAATTTTCAAGAGAAATGCCATCATCACCGACAACAAACAAAATACCTTCCAAAATCCCTAACTCTTTCATATATTACTTCCTTCTAAATATATTTCCCCAAAATTTTTATCCTGTGTAATAATTATTTCACTCTTTTTAGATAAATCAAGAATACTCAAAAAAGTAATAATAACATAAGGCTTAGAAATATCATCAAATAAATCTAAAAAATTAATCTTACCTCTATCTTTAATAATTTTTCTAATTGAATTATTTCTTTCTTCAACACTAAATTCCTTTTTAGTAACAGTTGTTACACTAGGTTTCTTACTTTTTTGTCTTTTTAAAAACCCTTCAAAAGCATTAAGTAAATCATTTAAAGTAATATCTGTATTTAACTTAGCTTCTTCTCTAAATTCATTTAAATTACTAGGTAATTTAGTATAAACATAACTTCTTCTTTCTTCTAAAACTCTAAAATCATTAGCCATATCTTTAATCTTTTGATATTCAAGTAATCTATCTCTTAATTCCTCTTCATTATTAATTTCATATTCTTCATCATCTTCATCCTCATGATGTAATAACAATTTACTTTTCAAATGAATAAGTTCAGATGCCATAACTAAATATTCACTACAAGCATCAATAGTTAAATCTTTATTATTATTTATATAATCAATGTATTCTCTAGTTATTAACTCAATATTTATATCATATATGTCCATTTTATTACTTTTAATTAAATGTAATAATAAATCTAATGGGCCACTAAAATCATTTATTTCAACATTCATTTACAATCAAAACCCTTACCACTTAATTGATTCAAAACATCATTATAATTAGAACTTAACACGAAATAATTAACATCAATAGAACTTAAATCAATTTCTTTATCGATAATATTTTCAAACACAAAAGTATTATTTTCATCATCATTAATAACTTTACTATTACCACCCATATTATTAATATCTTTACTTCTACTAATATAAGTATTTAAAGTATCTTCATAAACAGTTTTATCTTCACTATTAAAAGAATAACTATTAAATATTTTAATTAACTTATTATCTTTGTCAAAAGTATATTCATAATTATAATTACGATATTTACAAGTTAAAATAGTATTATTAATAACTTCAGATGTAGTTGTCGTACTAGTAGTTGTAGTAACCGGCTTTGTAGTAGTCGTATTATTTCTATTTAATAAATCATCTAAATTAAAATCATCACCTAAATAAGCTTTAATATAAGGAAACGCTAAACAAGTACCTATTAATAGAATAAATATAAATAAAACCAAAAAAGGTTTACTAGATTTTTCTTTTTTTAAAGTACCTAATACAATTACATCATCATCTTTCATTTTCTAGCCTCCAACTATAATTAATTATATCAAAAATAATATTAAAATAAAATACAAAAAAGGAAAGAATTATTTCTCTCCCTAATCTATTTAAACACCACTCTAGTGATGTACAATATATTCTATTCATAAACTAAAAAATAATTAATAATTAAACAATATATTTTAATTCTTTATTATAACTATTAATATTACCAATAACCCCATAAATAATAATTTCTATATCTTTTAACTTAAATAATTTTTTATTATAAATACTATCTAATACCATTATAAAATCTATCTTACTATAATCTATTCCACTATTTAATATATAATTAATAACTCCTAACTTATAATAACCACTTTTATTTAAATAAGATATATAGTCATAATTAAAAGAAGAAATATAATATAAATTACGCTTATCTTTAATATATTTAGTTATATCAATCTTTTCTTTTAATTCAATAATCATAACTTTATTATTATATCTACTAATAACATCTTCAAACTTAGGAATTTCTATTTTATTATCTAATAATTCCTGATAAGTATAATTTCTTAGTAATCCCCTAACTCCAAATACCCTTGATAAAAAAGAATCATGTAATATGACCGGAATCTTATCTTTAGTTAACCTAACATCAAACTCAATGCCTTCATAACCATTATTAAAAGCATTATCAAAAGCTTTAATAGTATTTTCCTTAATATTATCACCATATAAACCACGGTGCGCTATAAACATAAAAAATCACCTTAATATATTCTATTAAAGTGATTCATTATTATTATCATCAAATATATCTTTAGTTTTCATTAAATCATCTAAAGCATCTTCAACTGAAGTAGGCTCTTTTTCTTCAAAAGCACTATCTATAATACTTGTTTCTTTAACTTTAGGTAATTCTTCTAACTCTTCTGTTTTATCATCTACTTGATCAACATTTTTATCTAATTTATCTTTTTTATTTTTCTTTTTATTAAAGAATATTAAATAAGCAGCAACTCCAATAATTGTTAATGAAACTAACACAATTAAAATAATTAATATTATATTTGAATTATCTTTCTTATCAATTGCTCCCGGAACAAATTCTGAAGTTGGTTCTTCACTTACATACTCTTCTCTAATAACAGTTATATTATATATTTTAATTTCATTTTCTTCATCAGTAGGTGTAACTGTAATAGTTATAACATTCTCTCCTACTTTTAAGTTATTATTTCCTTTGATTTCAACCTTTGCATTTTCATCAGCAGCAGTCGCATTTATTTCTAAATTCTCTACTTCATAAGGAACAGATGCAGTATAATCCAATGTATTTTCATCAAATTGTTCATTAATATTATAATCTTTAATATTTAATCCAGCTAATTTATTAGATCCATCTGTAGTTTCTCCACGATAAATAATAAATTTATATTCTTCAGTATTTTTTTCATCTTCGCTAGTAAATTTAAATATTACTTCATTTTTACCTTGAATAGTTTGAATTATTGTATCAGATTGACTAGAAACAGTACATCCAACTGTACACTCACTTTTTAAGGTTACACCTGTTTCTAATGTTGTATAAAACAATGTAACTTGTCTAATTGTATCTTTAGTATATAATTTATATTCATGAATACTTTGGTTAAATGCTGGCTTCATAGTTGCATTTTTAAACGATAAACTAGTTACTGATGCACTTGTATTTTTAGGTCTAGTTGTTGTAGTGGTTACACCTTGTCTTAATGTTAAAGTTTTAGAATAATCAGCAGCAGTTCCAACTTCAACATCACCTTTTTTAAATTTAATATTTTTAATTACAAATGACGTAGTTGCATTTTCTCCAGACAAGTTTGTTATGTTAAATGCTCCAATAACTCCATCTTTATAATTATTAGCTGAAACTATAAAAGCTTTATTTCCTGAATAATTAGGAGTTGTAGAATAATCATTAGATTCATTACCCTCAAACTTAATTAAACTAGAATCATAAGCAACTTCAAATTCAACTTGAGTAAATTCATCACTACCAACATCTTTTAATTTAATTTCATATTTACCATTCTCATCAGTTTTTAATGTTGATACACCAGTAATTTCTAAAGATGCTGCATTAACATTTATTATACCAAAAACACTAACCAAACACCCAATTATTATTCTTTTAATTTTCATTTAATTACCTCTCTACTATACATAAGTTTATCATATATTTTTAGAAAAACAAATACCTATTTTTTATACATTATATGCCAATATTATTATATGAATTCTCGTAATATTTACTTGACCTAACATCTAATAATTTGATATTCTATTCCTTAAGGAACATTTAATTGTTTAGGTGATTACCTCTATTCTTTTAAAGAAAGAGGTGATGATTGTGAATAAAAAATTATTATATTTTATTTTAATTAATTTATTTATAATTATTTTTATTTTATTCTACATTATTATTAAAATGATTGTATTAAAATAAAAACACCATAAACACAGGAGGTTTTGGTGATTTCAAAAACATTTAAGGTAATCACTTAACATCCAAAATTAAGTGTTCCTTTTTTATTTTATGTAAGTTTTCCTTACATATTCATTATAGCAAATTTTAATATTTTTTCAATACATATACTTTTAATAATTACAAAATCTTAATTAAAATATCATTAATTATATATAAATATTTTGGATTAACATATACATATCCCTTTTTAATAATTAATTCTTTATTCTTAATTAAATCATTTATATCATATTTATTTTCAAATTTAATTCCATATTTATTCTCAAAATTCTTTAAATTAATACCTTTTGTCTTTCTTAATCCAAGCATTACTTCATCATACATTTTATCATCATTGCCAAGTAAACTTTCATAATTATGATAATCACCACTTAAATATTTATTCAAATTACGTGTATTATCATATCTAAAACCATCAACATAACCAGATGCACCTAATCCAAATCCATAATACTCTTCATTATTCCAATAACTCAAATTATGCTTAGACTCATATCCCTTTAAAGAAAAATTACTAATTTCGTAATGATTATATCCTTTTTTCTTTAAATATTTAATAATCGTAAAATACATTTTAGAATCAAGATCTTCATCAATCGGATTAATACCTTCATTATAAATTTTAGTATGTTCTTCAATTTGTAATGAATAAGTACTAATATGTTTAGGTTTTAATTTAACTATAAGTTTAAGATCTTTTTTTAAAGTTTTAATATTTTCTCCCGGAATACCATAAATTAAATCTAAATTAATATTATCCATTCCTTTACTTCTTATCATATTAATTTTATTTTGAATATCTTTAAAATCAACTGTCCTTTCCAAAAAACCTAAATTATCTTTATCAAAAGATTCAATTCCAATACTCATTCTATTAACTCTATTTTTAATAAGAATATCAATTAATTCTTCAGTTATATCATCCGGATTACATTCAAAACTATATTCATAATTATTTGATACTTTAACCACACTTAAAATCTTAAATAATTTATTTAATTCATCATAACTTAAAGAAGAAGGAGTCCCTCCACCAATATACACAGTCTCCATTTCTTCCCCATTATAATAATTTGTAATTTCATTATTTAATTCATCTAAATATTTATCAATAAACTCATGATTATAAAACATTTTACAAAAATCACAATAAGAACATATTTTCTTACAAAAAGGTATATGAATATACATATGTTTCATAAAACACACTCCAATTTAGTATTTAAAAAGGATGAATTATCATCCTTCTAAATATTCTTTCTTTTTGTTATTTTTCTTTTTAAGATAAATAACAAAACTTACTATTAGTAATGCACTAACTCCGGCAACACTGGCAATTATTTCAATTTTTTTATTATAAGCAGCTTTTTTAATATCTATTGAATATATATTTGTTAATCCATTTTCTGCTATTACTTTTACTCTTATTGTACTAAATCCAGTTAAATCATTATTTCCATACATATATATGTCGGCTCGATTTGATTCTGGAGTTGCACTTATTAATAATGTCTTTTCTCTTTTAATTTTTACTTCATAATCTAACTTATCAGGACTAAATTCTATATTATAATTCTTGATACTTAATGTTCCTAATCTTGCTGAATTTGATATATCTAATCCACTTTCTTTTCTTATTACATGTAAACTATATATTCTTGTTTTATTATTGTTTTTTACTTCTATTTGAATTAGATTATTTCCTACTTTTAATCCCGTATTATTTCCTACATTAACTGTCGCATTTTCATCTTCAGCAAACGCATATATTGGTAAATCTTCTGTTTCATATGGTACAGTTATTGTATAATCATAGGTTTCTTTATCAAATCCAAGCATTGTTCCTGGTACTGTTAAACTGCTTAGATATGTACTATTTATATTATCTTTATCTTCACCATTTCTTATAAAGGTTATTACATAACTTCTTATACTTCCAGCTTCACTTATTACTTTAAGTACCACTGATTGTCTATCCTCTGTTATTTCTACTTCTCTTGGTTCGTATCCTTTTATAAATTTTGAAGTACTACTATCTAATTCTGCATTTACACTTACTTTTTTAGTAAATCTACTTATTTTTACATCATAATTTGTTGTATATGGATCAAAATCTATACTTCCTCTACTTAATTTAACATTTTTAAGTAAATTAGAATTATTTCTATCATCTACTCTATTTATTATAAATGTATAGCATCTTTCTTTTCCATCTTTATTAACTATTTTTATTAATGCGACATTTCTTCCATAATCTAAATCTATTGTTCTTGGTTCATAACCAGATACATATGTTGCATCACTACTTGTTAATGTTGCATATAATGCGATTTTATTTGCTGTTACTGATAATTCATAAGATGTTGTTAATTTATCAAATCCACCTACTGAATCTGCTATTAAGTCATTTGATAATAATGCATATTTTGAATCTTTAACTCCAGTAGTATATCCTACTGTTCCATCTAAAGAACTAATATTAGTGTTAATATCATTACCATTGCCATCTTGTACTTTAAAACTTGCAAGGGTTGTACTTAAATCAGCATCATATACTTTAGCTAAAACTGGATAACTAATTCTACGTTTTTCATTAATTGCCCATATAAAGTATGTTCCGGCTGTTCTTTCTATACTAAATGAATTATTAACCGCATTAAATGTACTCCAATTTGAATTTACAGTTGGTTCTTCACCACTTGATACATGATATCCTAAAATTGGAACATCTCCATATGGAACTCCGGTAATATTTATTGTTCCTTTACCACCAGTAGTTATTGCTCCAGCTGATGCATTAACACCAGGTCTTTTTATATAACTACATGTATATAAATAATCTTTATAACAATTATCTGAATTACTATCTTTACATGTATCATTAGTTAATTTATATTTAAATTCATAATCTTCAGCACATGAAACTATTTTATTTCTTGTATCTTCAGTATCATCTTTTTTACATATTGATACCGGAACTTCTCCCTTAGCACCTGTAACATTTTTAGATGTTACACATGTTTTAGATCCATCTCCATTACTATCTTGATTTTTGCAAGCCGGTTTATCACTTGTAATATAATCCATATTTATATATACTGTCTTACCATTATATTCAACTTCACATGATTTACCATCACATGAACTCTTTATTTCTTTCTTAAAAGTTACAATAGATCCACAACTTATTTCAGTTTTATCTTTACTTAAACCTTTATCAGAATAATGATAAGTCTTTTCAGCTATATATCTTTCAATTTTTTGAAAACATCCAGTCTCATTTTGATTTTTCACAATATTACTTTTACGTATTTGCGTATTTGAAACAGCTTTATCAACGTTTATAGACAAAACATTACAAATTGGATCATTTGTCTTTGTACATGTAGTTATATAAAGTTTATCACCACATGCAATTGAACTACCACTAAAGCCTTCTCCTTTAGCATAATATACAGAATTTACTTCTTCATTATTACTTACAACAGGTGGCTCTTCAACAGGAGTATTTCCACCAGAACTTCCACCAGAACTACTTCCGAAATTTTTTGCATATTGATCATTTGAATATCTTGCCATAACATGTAATTCTTTTTCATCTGGGTAACTACACCATATTTGATGTAATGATGAAGTTCCGCTTCTTGGATCTTCACTCCACTTTGTTTGTTCACTTTCTTTAGGTTTATGTGTGCCTGTTATTCCAATAAAATTGTCTGTTTTTCCGGTATACTCAACACTACATTTTGATGTTTTACATGCATACATACCACCGCCTTCAGTTTCTACTTTTTCGGGTCCATCATGAATAATCCATTTCTCATTTGATTTATTAACATATAAGGTCAATGTACAATAATTTTTTTCGGTTGAGGTATTATTATTGTTGTTATTATTGTTATTATTTCCACTATTTGTATTTTTGCATGCATAAACATTAATATCCTTAGAATTACTATTAAAATTAAAATACCTTGTTTTAGAACCTACTCCAAATGTGCAATTAGGTGTAGTTCCAACAGAATAATTAGAAGGTTCTTTAGAAGTAACTGCTATTCGGCAATTCCCTTTGGAAACATCACAACATTCTCCATTAATGCAACCATTTCCAGATGTATTTTCACAAGAGGCAGCTAATTTATTACTGTCGTTTCCATTTAAAGTAACACATTTTTTATTAATAGTACTAGGATTATCAACAGAATTTTCTATCTTTTTTGTACAAGCCATAACAGTTACTGCATTACTGCGAGAAGTAAATTTTCCTGTATAATATTCTTTACTTGCGTTTAAAACACCTGCAGCATTACATGTATTATTTACTGCCCATCCACGAAACATATAACCATTATTCGGAACGAATTTCATACCTATTCTGCAATATTTACCGGTAATCCAGGGACTATCACAACCATACATCTTCTTTATATTGTTACTTCCATTTAATAAAATTTCATTCACATTATCTGTTGTTTGAGTTAAATAACCAGCATTAGCATCATCAACTACAAATGAATAAATCATAGTATTTTTATTTGCTGCAATAACCTCACTGTCAGTTTCGTTTATACTTTTTTTATTTTTAAAAGAATCATACTTCATAAATAGAATTCCTAAGCAAAATATAAACACTACAAACATCAAAATAAACTTTAATTTTCTATTTTTAATCATACGTACTCTCCTACTTTCTATATTAATTCTATAAAATATTTAAAATTATTGCAATACAAAAACCAGTATTTCTACTGATTTATTAATTCATTTAAAAACTTCTTACTTTTTAAGTATAATCCAGTATATCTATCATAATAAGTATTAACAAAATAATTAATATTTTTAATAATATCATCTTTTATCTTTAATTCACTTATAGATTCAATATTAACTAGATAATACATTCTAAGCATCTTTAATGTTTTACTATCATAAATAATTTCATTAGTATAACAATTCTTACAAATATATCCACCTTCATCAGGATCTATAGTAATTATATTAGAACTTTTACCACATTTACAACAATTATTAAAACTAAATCCAACCCCTAAATAATCCAAATATTTAAGCTCTAAAATATTAGTCATAACCATTGGATTTAATCCATCATTTATTTTATATAAGGTATTTATTAATAAATTATATATTTCTTCATCATTATTTTGTTTCATAACTTGACTTGTTAAATCTAATAAAAATGTCATATAACTTATTAGTTCAATATCTTTTTTTATTGTTTTAAATTCATCTATTATATCTACACTTTTTAAAGTACTTAATTTATTATCATTATAATAAATATAAAAAGAACCATATGTTAAATTTATTGTAAAACTTCGTAGAGGACTTTTAATATTCTTAGCACCTTTAGCAATAGCGCCTATCATACCATCTTTAGTTAATATATTAATAATTTTACTAGTTTCTCCATAATTAATACTACTAACTATTATTCCTTCTACTTTCTTTAACATCTAAATCTAACCTCTTTTATATATCATATAATATTTAATTTCGCCGGTTTCTTTAAATTTATCCCACGCTTCTTGTTTAGTCATAATTTAAGCTCCCTTTCTACTATTATATTGGGAGCTTATTTTATCTTTTATTCACTTTATCACTATTTTTTTCTTGAAATAAGCAAATTACTGTACTCTTATTTATTGGAATATTTTCATTTTTTAATTCAAGACATAAATTATCTATTATCTCAGGAGTTAATTCTACTCCATTATAATTATAATTTAAATTATTCTTTAATTCCTCTAAAGAATTATATTGATATGATCCCATTCCAATCTTATAAGTATAATCTTCTAAAATATTTAATATATTATCATCAATTAATTTTCTTCTTCTTGCAACATGTACAAAGAATCTAAATTTATTAATTGGCATCTGAGTTTTACGATAAAAATCTAAAGTACTTAAATCATCTAATGCGATATGATTAACTAGATCTCTAAGATTATTAACAAATAAAGCTTCTCTTAATTTTAATTCTTTAGTATATAAACCAAGCAATTCTTTTATATCTTCATTACCAGGTAAATTACTAAATTTAATCCAATTTTTAAATTTATCAGCACTTACATTATTTTTACCAAATACATAATTTGGATATACATCATTACCATTTAAAAATTCATTTATAACACTAACAATAGTTTCTTTTCTCTCAGTACTTGTTTGACTATCTCTTTCGTTTTTTCTTTCTTCTTTAGTATTTTCATGAATATTATCTAACTTAGTTACTAAATTATTAAGTTTATCTTTATCTTCAGGATGAACAACTATATACTCGTCAATTGTTTTCTTTATATAACCTAAAGTATATCTATCAATTAAGGTAGTTAATTCTTCATCACTTAATTCAGATAATAATAACTTAACTAATGGAAATTCTCTTCTACTTACCTTTTCTCTATTTGCATAACTTCTAGTTAATCTCTTTTGATAATATTTTTCTAAAATCATTAATTCTTCTTCTGTTGGCTTTGGCTCTACTATATGTCTTTTAAACATATTTAAAAATGTTGAAAGTCTAGTTGCATCAATGCCATATTTCTTCATCATTTCTTCTTTAACATTTTCACCATATTCAGTTTCTATTAATCTATAAAATGTCTCTTGACCTATTTTAATTTTTTCATCTATTGAATATTTTTTATTCATAACTTTCTATCTCCCTTTTTAAAAATCCTTAAATCCTAATTCACTTAAATATCTTTCTTTATCTCTCCAATTTTTAATTGTTTTAACATATAATTCTAAATAAACTTGTTTACCAAGTAATTCTTCCATATCACGTCTAGCTAAAGAACCGATTTGTTTAAGCATTGATCCTTGTGATCCAATAATAATTTTTTTTAAATTATTTCTTTCAACAATTATATCAACATACACTTCCATTAAGTTACCCTTATCTTTTAAATGAGTAACAGCACAAGTAACTGAATGAGGTACTTCTTCTTCTGTTAAATTAAGAACTTTTTCTCTAACTAATTCTCCTAACATAAACTCTAAAGAAGTATTAGTAATAGTTCCATCATCATAATATTTAATCTCATCTGTTAAATAACCTTTAATAACTTTAATTAATCTCTCAACATTATCATCTTTTAAAGCACTAATAGGAACTATATCACTAAAATCATATAACTCTTTATAACTATTTATAGCCTTTAATATTTGTTCATCACTTAATTTATCTATCTTATTTAATACTAAAATAACAGGAATATCATTATTCTTAAATGCTTGAGAAATAAACGTATCTCCTCTTCCTAAAGGAGCAGATGCATCAACTACAAATAAAATTACATCTATATCTTCTAAAGATTCATAAGTTTGTTTATTTAAATACTTTCCTAATTTATCTTGGGGCTTATGAATACCTGGTGTATCTACAAATATTATTTGTGTATCCTTATCATTATAAACACCTTGTATTGCATTTCTAGTTGTTCCAGCTACATCAGAAACTATTGCAATATGTTTTTTTAATACTGTATTCATTAACGTACTCTTACCAGTGTTAGGTCTTCCTACAATACTGACAAATCCACTTTTCATGCTACCACATCCTCTATTTTATATTTTAATATATATTATCTATTAAATTGCCTACTTTAATTATTCTTTCATTTCTATTAATATCATACAAAAATATTTCAGCATCATTTTCATAAAATTCACTAATCATATTTTTATTAATATTTTTTAAATCATTTAAATTTTTAGAACTAGTCATAACATACAAACTATCAAAATCACTTTTCTTATATCCATGACTAACTGCATTTGCAATTGCTGCTTCCTCAGCATAAATAGTACTTCTAAAAATATCATTTTTAACAAGTACTCCTCCAAATACCATTCCATCTTTCATTTTAGCAATCGCACTAAAATAAACTTTATCATGAGGAGCATAACAATTACTTAATAATCTTTCTAACTCTCTTACCATTAATCCTCCAAATTAAATGGATAAGGACAAATATCAGATATTTTAAATTCCTTACGCTTTCCTCTATTATTATAACAAAAAACTTTTGAATCTGGTAAAAAATATTCATGTAATAACTCTCTACACATAAAACAAGGCATACAAATACCTTTACTTGATCCCATAACATGTATTTCTTTAAAATCTTTTGTACTAAATCCTTCACTAAAAGCATTCGCAATCGCTACTTGTTCAGCACACATTCCACTTTTTCCATCTTTATTTTCTATATTAACCCCAATAACTTCTTGATTATTTTGCATAACAATTATACAAGCTACTTTATAATTAGAAATATTAGCATAAGCATTTTTCATTACTAACTTTAAATTATCTTTCATAAACTCTCCAATAAATATATTATTTTAGGTATAAATATTATTAAACCAATAATTGCTGAAGTAATAGCAAGTATAAGTACTGTTCCAGCCGCCGTATCTTTAACGATTTTAGCTTTTTCATCATATTCTTTAGTATACATATCAACCAAATTTTCAATTGTTGTATTAATTGTTTCAGCAGCTAAAACGGCTCCAATTAGTAATACCAAAATAATCCATTCTATAATACTTACTTTAAGAATAAATGCCATAATAACAACCAATATTGCAACCACCACATGTATTTTCATATTAGGTTCATGTTCAATAACATCATCAATCCCCTTAAAAGCATAACCAAATGATTTTCTAAGTCTTTTAATCGATAATACCTTTTTCATTTAATATTTCCCTCTGTAAATCAAACATTTCTTTCTCTTCTTTTTCTCCTAAAGTATGATCATAACCAAGTAAATGTAAAAGCCCATGAATACATAAAAATGATAATTCTCTCTTTTCACTATGACCATATTCCACTGCTTGCTCTTTCATTCTATCTATTGATACATATATCTCACCTAACATATTAATAGGGCCATCTAAAGAACCATTATCATTAAACGCAAAAGATATAACATCAGTTGGTCTATCAATACCTCTATACTCTTTATTAATCTTATGTATCTCTTCATTATTAATAAATATTACTGAAAAATATACATTCTTAAGTTTTAACTTATTACAAGCAAACTCAAATAAATCATTTAAATAATCATATTCTTTATATCCATATTCATCTATTATATCAAAACTATTCATATTACCACTCCATATAAACTAAGTATTATTACTAAAAGTATTATAATTATTAAAACACATATTAAATTTAATAAAAAACTATTTTTAACTTTTTCACTAGTCTTTTTAAATATAAATTCACTAAATATATATAAAAGATATCCTACAACCCCACCTAATACATTAAGAATTATATCATCTATATCAAAACTTCTTCCTAATGCAAGTTGGATAGTTTCAATTGTAGTACTAACAATTAAAGTAATAAGTAAACTATAAGTTATATTTTTACTCTTACAATAATAATTAACATAATATCCAAAAGGTACAAATATTGCAACATTTCCAATCACATTTCGATAAAACAACTTAGAATTAAAACTATATCTAAATATTTCTTTAAAAGGAACAAAATTATTACTAAAAGATGAAAAATCAGTAGCAGTAACTAAACTAAATAACATAATAACATAAGCAATAAATACTAAATTAATCATCTCTTTATATAATTCTAATTTAGTATGATTAGCTAAACTATACGCCACTTTTAAACATATAGTAGTTATTATACATAAAAATAATATTGGCCATAAATCAACTATTATATCAATTGCTGCTTTGGGTATCATTAGCATCACTCTTTTCATAGTATTTATATTCACTTATAAGTTCATTACAAATAACAAATACTCTATAATCTATTGTACTATTATTTATCTCTTTTTTCAAAACTTTTTGACTACTAATTGTTCCAATATTATTAAATTTTTCTTTTATCTTATTATTTACTAAATTTTCAATCTCTTCATCATTTAAAATATACTTTTTATTAACATATTCTCTTTCTTTATAAACTTTAATTTTTAATCCTAAAAACTTAATTTCCCTAATATTTTCTTGAATAAAATATTTATATTTATTTTTAAGAAATATTTTATCATTAATATTTAAATTAAATCTCTTTTTACCAGTAAATTCTCTTCTCGATTCTTCTTTAGGAACACTTATATTAACATTATACCAAACATTACCATAAACAAATCCAGTAGCTAAAGTATCTCCTTTAACTGCATCATATAACTTAATTTCTCCACTAATTAATAAATCACCTTTTTTAACATATTCACCACTTCTAACAATATTTTCACCCTTAGTAGAAATTATCTTAGTAATATAAGCATCTTTTTTAGCTATAACATGACGATATCCATTTTCCTTGTTAATATTTTTAATCTTTCTTTCCTCACATCTAATAATATACTTCATGCCATCTCTAGTAATACTTATCCATTCTAATCTATCTTTATTATTATTTAAAATATTCCTTTGAATTTTATCTAATTCATTAAAATCATAAGCAAAAGAGTATTTCTTAATATTATTATTATTTAATTCTTCATATATTAACTTACGAATACTAGATGATGAATGTATTACCTCAATATCTACTATATAACTAGTTATTATATCCATTAACCCAAAAGATAACATAAATATAATTATTAAAAATATATTATTTTTTATTAATTCTTTAATTTTATAAACCCCAATATAATCTATAATTTTAATCTTAGAATAATAATTTATTTTTTTAACTTTTTTATAATTAACACTATTAATATCACAAGTAATTTTATCATCATTAATATAATTTATATTTGAAATATATATTTTATTATTAATACATTTATTTATAAATCTATTAATATTATCATTAACTTCTATCTTAATAATTTTATTCATAGGATACTCCTACAATATTACCAAAAATAATTAATTCTTTTTCCTGCATATGTTTTATTAACATATTACTACCTTTAATCTTTAAATTAAAACTATCAAATTTAACCATTATTAAATTATTATCAAAAGACAATATATCTATATAATTATAAAGATAAATATTATTTTTATACAAACAAATATAATAATTATTATTTCTTAATGCACTATTAATTATATCTAGCATATGCATCACCAATTAATTATATGTTTTATCAAGTATTTAATTAATAACGATTATATATTCTTATTATCAAGAAAATATAATTTTATATTTAAAAAGGAAGATAACATCCTAAATATATCTTCCTTTTATATTTAACTATTTCAATAATCAAAATAAGTTATTCTAGCGTATCCATTTCCTTCTTTAGCACAATTTATAGTAGGAGTTTCACTATGACATAATGTTGATATAGTCCTTGTTGTTTCCTCAGATGATTCTTCACATTGATAACTATACATTGCTTTATTAGTGAGTAAAGAATGGCCAATATATGATGATCCACCAGCACCAGTAGTACCATGACCATTTGAGCCACCATATAAACCGGCACCGCCGCCACCACCGTAGCCAGATGTGTTACTTTGAATACCCGCACCAAATATTCCCTGCCTAGCAGATCCGCCATATGCAAATCCAGCACCTGTTTGAGTTCCACCACCTGGTAAATAAGCAGCTGAATTATATTGTGAAAGTGATGAAGTACCACCGCAACCGGTGATTCCGCCACCAGAACCGGCTAAAGTTGTTAATATTTCAGATGCTCCACCACCACCAGCTGAAACGATTAATAATTTATCTAGTTTGTTTGAAAAATTAGTTAATAATCCTGATTCTAATGCAATATGAGTTGCACCGCCACCACCATACGAATCTGATGCATTCATATTCCCAGAATATCCACCACCATTATATCCACCTACATTTGTAGTTGTGCTGTTCGAACCACCTTGACCGCCAACATAGACATACAAAACTTCACCTTTATTTAATGATATACTTCCAATAGAATATGCACCATAACCACCAAGTGTGCCGCCACCTTGTGCCCCCCATGTTTCAAGTTTGTAAGAGCCTGATTTTTCAGCTTTAAAAGAATAATACGGGGTTGAATCATCAGTTGTTGGTTCGATAAATGCAAATTCATTAACTTGTCCAACATAATAAATTACTTTTAAAACAACTTTATCACTCGTTGGAGTAACATTGTAACCATCAATAGTTGCAGAACCCTTTTCAAGTTTAAATTCCTTAAATTCATTAGAAAAATTAGTCAAACTACTTATGGAAATATTTGTTTCTACACCTTTTAACGCCTCAAACGTTATAACCTTTTTCAAATTTTCACTAACAACAGTAATAGTAGAATATTCTTTTGTTTCATCTTTTATATCTGGCATAGTAATTTTTGCATAACCATCACCATTATTACCTTTTCCAGAATCATTTGTACCACCATTATAGTTAGGCATTTTTTGTAAACCTCCAACTACATTAGTCCAACTTTTTCCAGCACCATCTATCATTACAGTATCAGTAAACACTTTATTACTATAATGAACACTACATAAATTATCAGTTGTTCCAGTTGTGCAACTTGCTCCATTCGTACCAGTTCTAGGTGATGTACTTGTTTGAGACGTAATTGCAACACATCCTGTGTGACCACTTATAAATGATGATCCACCAGCACCACCTGGTCCAGCTGATCCACCCCAATATCCACCAGCACCTGACGAATAAATATCATTTCCTTTAACCCCACCATAACCAAATCCACCTTTAGTTCCACTTGTCGCAGTACCACTACTAGTTTGATCAGAAGGATATGAAATCCAACTATTACCAACAGTTGCTTTATATGATGAAAGGCCTCCAGCATTACTTCCGCCTTGAGCAGAATTATCCCTATAACTAGTTCCACCACCACCAGCAACCATAATTCGTGAATTAAGGCTTGTTGCATTATTCCATTCACCACTTATTAATCTAACATCAGTAGCTCCACCGCTTTTGGTTAAATTTCCCTGAGATGTACAACAGTTAAATGTAGTTCCACTACCACCAACATAAACGTATAAGGTATCACCTTGCTTTAGTTCTATATTTCCAGCAGTATATCCACCATAAGCAGCATTTGCTTGAGTATAACTATTATAATCATTATTTGGACTAGCACCCCATAATTCGATCTTATACATTCCATCTACTGGGGCTACAAATTTTTCATTATTACCCGTATAAGCAAATTCTGTTTTAATAGTTGAAGAATAGTTTGCCTTTATAGACGCATCACCATTTATTGTAATTTTATTTCCATTAATTGTTGCATTTCCTGACTCAACATTCCATCCTGAAAAATACGCACCTGCTTTAGAAACAATATTTGGCAATTCATACTCTGTATTATTTTTTAAAATCATTGTTTTATTTAAATTATTATTATTATCAATAATAGTTAAATTTGAAAATGTAGATTCTCCTTCATTTGCAATTATAATATGTGCTGATAAAGTCTTTCCTGAATCTTCATTTTGACTTTCATAAGTTTTATTAGGAAAAGCCATCGTTAAAGTATACTTATGTGTTACTCCTTTAGAAATATCACTTGATGTATCAAATAGACCATATCCAAGTATTACTTCACTAGCACCCTTTTTTAAAGAATTAGGTAACACATATGCAATTGTCCCATTATTATCAACATTTTCACCTTCAATTGAATATGTAATAGCTCCGTCATTAAATGTATTTTTTTCAACAATAAGTTTTATTGCATAATTCATTGCACCAGCAGTAGATATAGTTGTATTATTTATAGTGGTTAAACTAAATTCTTTTATTGAAGTCCAACCTGGTAATACCTCACTAGCATTTATTTGATTTTGTCCATTTTCATAATTAATCGCAATAGTTCCTGCATTAAATACCACAGTTGAATTACTTTCAACATTATTAATTGATGGGGCCAAATAAGAAAAAGTTACTCCAAAAATTACCGATAAAATTAACCCCAATGCAATAAATAACATAATTATTTTTTTCTTGTTTTCATCAGTGTTCATACACGTGCCACCTATCTTATTTAATTTTACCTTAAAAAAGGTTTTATGTAAATAACATAAAACCATATTTTTAATCAAATAAACTTAATTGTGAAGATTCCGGCATATTTTCTAAAACATCAATTGTTTTTAATTTGTCAACAATAGTTCCTGATACTTTTGCTCTTGATTGAAAATCTTCAATACTTACAAACTTGCCTTTATTTCTTTCGTTGACAATATTTTTAGCAACAGTTTCACCTAGTCCATCTACTGATAAGAAAGATGGAATTATTGTATGTTCGTCAGCTACTTGCCATACTTTCCAATCACTTTTATATAAATCTATTTTTGCAAATTTTATTCCTCTAGCTGATGCTTCTAAACATACTTTTAAGCATTCAAGAAGTCCTAGTTCCTTAGTAGTAGCGTTAAATCCTTTATTTTGAATTTCTTCTACTCTTGCTTTAATTGCATCATATCCTTTCATCATCGTTTCAACATCAAAATCAGTCGCTTTACATGATAACCAAGATGAATAAAAATATACTGGTTTATGTACTTTAATCCATGCAATTCTAAAGGCACTTACTACATATGCCGCAGCATGAGCTTTAGGGAACATATATTTAATCTTATTACATGAATCAATAAACCATTCTGGAATATTAGCGTCTTGCATTATCTTTTTATAAGATTCCCAAGTATCTTTTTCTTTTGGTTTACTTGCTTTACCTTTACGTACAAATTCCATTATTTTAAATGCTTTAATAGGTTCTACTCCATGATACATTAAATAAATCATAATATCATCACGACAACCAATAACTTCACTAAATGGAACAACATTATTAATAATTAAATCTCTCGCATTACCTAGCCATACATCAGTTCCATGAGAAAGTCCGGCAATTTTAACAAGTTCTGCAAATGTTTTAGGCTTAATTTCGTCAACCATTCCAATCGTAAAGTTAGTACCAAATTCCGGAATACCTAAAGTACCAGTTAAAGCTAATATTTGTTCATTAGTTACCCCCAACGCTTTAGTTGATGAGAAAATACTCATAGTCTCAGGATCTGATAAAGGTATTTTACTTACATCAAGTCCCGTTTGTTCTTGAATAATTCTAAGCTGAGTTGGATCGGTATGACCTAAAATATCCAATTTAAGTAAACATTCTTCAATTGAGTGGTATCCAAAGTGAGTTGTTCTCCAAGCATTATTAACATCTTCTGCTGGATATTGAAATGGTGTAAAATCATAAACTTCTTTATAATCAGGAACAACTACAATTCCACCTGGATGCTGTCCAGTAGTTCTCTTAACTCCAGTAACTCCTTTAGCTAAACGTTCTATTTCCGGAGTACGCATCATAATTCCTTTATCTTCCATATATCCTTTTACAAAACCAAATGCCGTTTTTTCAGCAACTGTACCAATAGTACCAGCACGATATACATTATCAACACCAAATAGTACTTTAGTATATTCATGAGCAGATGCTTGATTTAAATCAGAAAAGTTTAAGTCGATATCTGGAACTTTATCAGCATTGAATCCTAAGAAAGTTTCAAATGGAATATCATGTCCATCTCTGTACATATCTTCCCCGCAATTAGGACATTTCTTTTCTGGTAAATCAATACCACATGAATAAGTTGCACCAAGTGGTTTACCTTTTTCATCATTAAAAATACTTGTTTTACATTTTAAACAACGGTAATGTGCTGCTAGTGAATTAACCTCAGTAATTCCCATCATAGTTGCGACAAATGATGAACCTACTGAACCTCTTGAACCAACTAAGAAACCTTCATCATTAGAGTGCTTAACTAGTCTTTGTGCAATTAAGTAAATTGGATCGAATCCAGCACCTATTACTCCACCAAGCGATTTCTTTAGTTTTTGTTCAATTTCTTCGTCACTAGTTTCTTCTTCTAAATGTTCTTTAATATTATTTCTAACTAACTCTTTAACAGCATCTACACCTTTTAATATAACTTCATGAACATCCTTAAATATTAATTCTTTTAAATTAGGTTCATCTTCACTATGAGTTTTTAATAAATTTTCACGACATACTTTATAAACAGTTTCTCCATAAAGTTCTTTAGCAATTCGTTCTTCAATTAATAATGGAAGTGGATCTCCATACCAATCAGTTGCTCTACCATAAACTAAGTCAGTTACAACTCTAGGACAATCTAAATAAGTTTTACCATCATCAGCTTTTACTCTAGGCGAAAATGGTGTTCCACCAGTATCTGGAATAACTTCTATTTCATCAATCATATCACATATCTTATTTGTGTTAGTAACAACTATTTCATATGCAACATCTTTATCTAAAAAGTTAAAATTATCAAGCATTTCATTAGTAGTTCTATAATGTTGTGAAGGTATTTCTTTAATACTAGATTTAGCTAAATGATGTTTGCCAAAATTAGCCTTAGTATTTATAATTATTTGTCTATAAATTCGGTCATCTTTATAAAAATGATGAACATCTCCAGTAGCAACCATTATTTTACCAGCATCTCTTACTGCATCAACAACTTTCATAATATTTCCAATTAATTCTGCATTAGAAGAAAAATCTCCTGTATCAACTAAATGAGAATAAACATCTGGTGGTTGTACTTCAACGTAATCATAGAAATTAATTAAATTAGTTAATTCTTCTTTATCTTTTCTTCTAGCTTCTTTAAATATTTCTGAATCAAAGCATCCGCTACCAATAAGTAATCCTTCTCTTAATTCTTGTAATACACTTCTCGGAATTCTAGGACATTTAAAATAATAGGTTGTATTAGCTAGTGAAACAATTTTAAACAAATTCTTTAATCCTTTTTGATTTAAAACTAAGGCGTTAAAGTGATGTGTTGCCCCAAACTTATATAAATTTTCTTTAGAAACTAAATTATCTAAATCTTTTATTGTTTTATAGGTATCTTTTGGAACACGATCTAACATTTTCCAAAATACATAAGCTGTTCCTTCAGCATCATAATCTGCTCTATGATGAGCATCCTCGTTCCAAGGAACTTCATATCTTTTAACTAACGCTGACAAACTGTGTCTTGTTAAATCAGGATCTAACGCTCTTGATAATTCTAATGTATCAATAACAGTATTACTAAATTCAGGTAATCCATACTTTTTACAAGCCATATCAACAAAAGACATATCGAATTTTGCGTTATGTGCAACCATAGGTAGTCCTTCTGCCCACTCTAAAAATCTTTTAGTGACATTTACTTCATTATCAGCACCAGCTAAATCATCATCAGTAATGCATGTTAAATCAACTATCTTTTGTGGAAGTGGTCTTCCTGGATTAATAAATTCATCAAATCTATCAATTATTTCACCACTAGCAATTTTTACAGCACCAATTTCAATCATTTGATCTTTACCGCCAGCATTAAAACCAGTAGTTTCTGTATCAAATACAACATAAGTAGTGCTTCTTAAATCATCATCTTTTGCTCTAAAAGTAATATCAGCTGAATCATCAACTAATGTAAGTTCAGTACCATAAATTCCCTTAAAATGTTCTTCTTTAGGTTTACCTTTATTATAATTTTTAATTATTTCATAACAAATTGGAAAAGCCTGACAACCACCATGGTCAGTTATTGCAACTCCTTTATAACCAAATTTTATCGCATTACTAACAAGTTCTGATGTATGTTTATCTAAATCAAATTTAGTAACTCCATCCATTTGACTCATCATTGTATGAGCATGTAATTCAACTCTCTTAACTTCAGCATCATCAACAAACTCATCATCTTTACTAGGAATTTCCTCTATATCTCTTACATTAAACACTAAATCCTTAGCAAACGTATCATTTTTAACATACCCTCTAAAGGCATACCATTTTCCTTCTTTTAAACCAGCTTTATATTTATTAAATTCATCATCTTCTCTTGTAAATATTTTAGCTAAAATACTATCAGTCTTATCACTAATCTTCAAAGTTAATATTTTAAAATTACTCTTATTAGATACAAATTCTTCTATTCCAAAAATATATGCTTCAACTGTAACATTATTTTCTTCTCCAATAATATCTTTAATTTCAGTAATCTTTTTAGATTTAAATTCTTCACCCATTATAATTTTAAATTCAGGTTCTTTATTAACAATTATATCTGTTTTACTGTTTTCTATTTCTTCTTTTATTTCTTTTCTTTTTTCATCATTAATAATAGGAACTAGTTCAACTTCAGATAATCCTAAATTCTTTAAATACTTACTAAATTCATCATTAAAAGAATCTATTAAATTAGCTTCCATCTTCGAAATAACTTCTACACTTATTTCATTATTCTCTACTTTAAAATCATTATTTATTATACTCTGTAAAGAAACATTATCAATAACTTTTTGATCTAAAAAATATTTAAAATATTTAATAATATCTTCATCTAATATATTACTATAATCTGTTTTAATATCTATCGTATTAACATTTTCTATTCCATTTTTAGCTTTATTAATAAGTTTTATCATTGCTTCTGGATTAACAACTTTATCACTTTGTAAATATACTATCCAAGATTCTTTTTGTTTATTTATAACAACTTTAGAAACTTTTACTCCCTCAAAATCATCTACCTCATCAAAATTAATTTTATTAAAGAATCTTATTAATTTATCATCCATTATTAATCACCCTTGAATATAATTATACTTAAAATCTAAAATAAAAAAAATACTTTTAAGGTATTTGTTTAAACTTTTTGCTCTATATCATTATATTTTTTACATTTTTTGATAGGTAGAGGGAAATTGCAACATCTTTTAATTATATTCTCATTTAAATTTTTTGATTTTTTAAATACTTTTACATCATTACGATTTAACCAAAATAATTGTTCAGTAAGTAAATTATAATATTTTGCTTCTTTCTTATCTTTAAGTTTTTCATCTAAATTTAAGTAAATAATATAATCTTTATTTATATTCATATATCCCCCATTACGAATTTTTTTCGTTTTGTACCCATTTTCGTAATCAAAGCACAATAATCATAAAGTTTTATTACTCTTAATAAATTCTTTCAATATTTTACTAATAGCTCTTTTTTCAATTCTAGATACATAACTTCTAGATATCATCATTTCTTTAGCAATTTCTTTTTGAGTCATTTCTTTATTGTTAAATAAACCATATCTTCTAATTATTATTTCTTTTTCTCTCTTAGTTAATTTATTAATATATTTATATAATAATTCTACATTATCTTTAGTATTAATTTCCTCTGTTATATCCTTATTTTCCATTTTAATAACATCTATTAAATTAATCTCATTACCATCTTTATCATATCCCAAAGAATCATTTAAAGATACATTATTTAAATGTTTTTTATTACTTCTCAAATGCATTAATATTTCATTTTCAATACATCTAGCCGCATAAGTAGTTAACTTAACTTTCTTATTCATTTTATAAGAATCAATCCCCTTAACTAGTCCAATAGTGCCTATTGATATTAAATCATCAGGATCATATGAAGAATTTTCATATTTTTTAACAATATGGGCAACCAATCTTAAATTATGTTCAATTAATTTACTCCTAGCATCTTTATCTCCCATTGCCATTTGATTTAAATACTTTTCTTCATCTTTCTTATTTAAAGTACTCGGAAATACATTAACCGAATAAGAACCAGTAAATAAAACACACCCCTTTAATAAAAATAGTATATAACTTAACAAAAACATCACCAATTAATTATATGCTTAACCAAAAGAAAAAACCTTTAAAAAGGTTAATTATCATCTAAATCTATTTTATCAATTTCATCAGCTAAATCAATTTGTTGTTCTAATAATACTTTAAGTTTCTTTTTAAAAGTAATAATATTTCTTTTTAATCTTATACTTTCAAGTTCAGTCTTTTCTGCTTGCATTAATGCTTCATTAACTATACGAGAAGCATTCTTTTTAGCATCATTAATTAAATTATCTGCTTCTTCCCTAGCTAGCTTCTTCATTTGATTAGAAGAATCCTCAGCCATTAATATTGTCTTATTTAATACAAGTTCTAAATTATCATATTTTTCAAGAGATTTTGTAAGTTCACTAATCTCCTTATCTTTTTGTTTCATTTTGTTAAGCATAGACTCAACTTCAGTTACAACATCATTTACGAATTTATTAACTTCTTCTTTATTATAACCATCTTTTGATGTGCTAAACTTTTCCATATAATCACATCCCTATTAATTAAAAATCTATTTCATCCTCTACTTTTTTAACTTTTTCATTTTCACTCATTTTACCTTGTACAGATACGTTTTTTGGAGTACATAAATAAATTCCGTTACCTAATTTTTGTAAATCTCCACCAATAGCATAAATGCATCCAGTTAAAAAATCAATAATTCTTTTAGCTTGCTCACTAGTAACTCTCTTTAAATTAACAACAACACTATTACGTTTCTTTAAATGATCAGCAATTGTTTGACTTTCTGAATAAGCTCTAGGCTCAACAAGTATCATTTTACTTCCGCTATTTGCCTCTTCTTCTTTATAATTTTTTTCACTAATTGAATAAAATTCTTCTTCAACACTGTTATCTTTTTCAGTTTCTTCCTTAAATAAATTACTTATTTTTAAACCCACAAATAATTCCTCCTCGTACTATAATAATATCTTACCATAAACTAAATTTAAATTAAAGAATAATTTTTAGATTTTCTAACTTTTCGTGAATTTTCTAATTTTTTTAAAGTTTTTTAAAAGTGTGTTTGATAATTTTTAATACATAATTTTATTAACAAAAACTTTCATCTGTTTGCTTGTTTGAAAATCAACTTATTATATAATTTTATTAGGAACATTTGATGTGAGTGTCGTCCTCCAAACTTGAGAAAGAAAAGAGGGATACAATGAAGAAAAGAACTTTTATAATAAAAGTCCTTCATCTTATTGCTATCAATTTATTATTCCTTACTCTGTTGGTAATAGCAATAAAAATATGACACTCTTTCACTCACAAAATATAACGTTATTTTTTATTTTATGTAAGTTTTCCTTACAAATGAAAAAAGCTCTTAATCAAGAGCTTAATATCAATAAATGGTGTCTCCGGCGCGATTCGAACGCGCGACCGTACGCTTAGAAGGCGTATGCTCTATCCAGCTGAGCTACGGGGACATATCTCAAATGAACAAATTAATTCTATAATATTTTTTAACATAAATCAAGTATTAAAATCATTAAAAAAGAAAAAACTGCTAATTTTAACAGTTTTAACCATATATTCTCTTTAAATAAGTTATTTTACCTTCATGTTCAAGTTTAACAAAATCATCATCCTCTTCACTTAATATGTCATTTCCACATTCACTAGTTAATGGGCCAATATTAAGTATTTTTTCTTTAGTTAATGGATAACTCAAATATAAATAGTCATTAACAGCAGGTTTATCACCATAAAACTCTATATTAATAACATAGCTATCGCCTGAATTAACATCATTTAAATAATAATTATAACCATCAATTTTTTTAATTAACAATTTTATCATAAAGTTTTTCCCTTCTTCTCATGCATTAATTCTAATAACTTTTTATTATAAATCGCATCCCAAGTACAATCATCTGCTAATGTTATGCTTTCCAGTCCTCCCGCATTACGTAAAAAATATTTTGGTAAATAAGAAAGATTTGGTAAATTAACACTCATTATAATCTGATTAGCAGCTAAAAATAATTTACCAGTTTTAATTAAATTTGGTAGTGATATATAATCAAGTTCCTTATTAGCCATCAAAAACATATCACCAGAAACTCTTAAATTATCTGCTTCAAACATTCTTAAGTTTTTAGCATCATTCATAAAAAAATCACCAGTTTCTTGAAGAGAAGGAAAAGATGCAAATAAAACTTTATCATTTAATTTAAAGAAACATTTACCAGTATAACTTAAATTAGGTATTACAATTGAACTTAATCCTTTATTAGAAAACATAAAACTATTTCCACCCCTCTGTAAAGAATCAAAATTTATACTTTCAACTATAATATTTCTCTTTAAAAAATCATCGCCAATCATTATAGTTTTATTTAAATCAATATTCGTTAATTTAATATTATTAGCTAAGAAATAATTTCCAATAACTTCTGCCTTACTTAAATTAAAATGTTCCAAATCCGTATTAGCATATAACACATCATTACCAATCTCTCTAACATTACTAAATTCCATATTTTTAAGATATTCTCCTGAAATCAAGAAACGATTAGGTAATTTATCTATCATATTATTTTTTATTCCAATCAATTTATTATCAAAAGACAAAGTAAGTTCAAAAATATTGTCTTCCTCGTTTGTAATATATACCTTCTTATCTTTTTCTCCCCTAACAATTTCAATATTTTTAATTTTACCAATAACTTCACTAAAACTATCTCTTAGTTTATTATCAAAAACATCTACCTTTTTATTAACTAAATCAATTATAAAATAATCCATTATTATATATTTTTCAGGATCATACCTAATCACATTATTATTATCAACTATTACATTATTTGTACAATAATATATATCATTTAATTTATAGTTAAATTTAAAATATTCTTCATTAACACTTATATAATTTTCCATTTGAAATTCAGCATTTTCAAAATATACTTCTTTAATTCCATAAGTCTTATAAAAACTCATTGTTAATTCCGGTACTATATTATCTAAATTATTATCAAAAGTAGAATCTGGATTATTAACCGATTCATTATAACGGTTTTTAATTGATAAATGATTATATTTATCTCTTGTAAACTGAATTGAAATTACACTAGTTCCATATTCATCTTCTCTATCAGGAATAATAAAGTCTTCTCTTTTAATATCTAAAACATTTTTCTTAACTGCAAAGAAAACAAAAAACCTTTTTAATCTCGAATCAGGACTCCAAAAAGTACATAAATCTTCCTTTGAAGCAAAATATTTTTTGAAATTCATAATATCTTCTACGCTCTTACATTCATAAAAGTCATAACCAGCATCATCTAATAATTCTTTAGGTGTTTTACTTACATCTCTTATGTCATATTCATTTTTTAGTCCTGCCCTACTATAAATATAGTCATTAAATTCTTCTTCTTTATGATTATTCACAATGTCTATATATAAACTGTCCCTAACACAATAAAAATGGGTATTTAATATTTCCACTAATTTTCCCGGCACATTTAAAATTGTAGGAAAACATTCCCTACAATAATGCATCATTTTTTCACCATATTTCTTCTTTATATATTTTAAATCCTTATTTAAGTCCATATTATTTTAAATATTCAGCAATAACCTTGCCTACTTCATCTCTTCCCTTTTTATTTACTGAAGAAAAATAAATTATCTTATCATCTTCATTAAGTTTTAATATATTAGTAATATTTTTTAAAGTTTTTTCTCTATTATTAACACTTATTTTATCATATTTATTAGCGATAATAGTTACTGGTATATTATAATATTTTAAATAATTATACATTAATACATCATTTTCTGTTGGTTTATTTCTTCCATCAATTATCATAAAAACATTCTTTAAATTACTTCTAGTTTTTAAATATTCTTCAATCATTAAGCCAAACTTCTTTTGAGTTGCTTTACTAACACTTGCATAACCATATCCCGGAACATCAACTAAATAAAATGAATTATTACATAAATAAAAATTTAAAGTTTGAGTTTTACCAGGAGTTGCACTAGTTTTAGCATAGTTTTTTCTACCAATCATCGTATTAATAAAACTACTTTTACCAACATTAGATCTCCCTACTAATAAAAATTCTGGCTTATTATCTGTTGGATACTGACTTGTTCTTATAGCAATAACTTCTAAATTACTTGTTTCAATTTTCATATAATTTCCTCAATTCAATCAAATAAACTCTTAGTTTACACTTTAATTATAATAAAGATGTTAAAAAATTGCAAACTTGTAGAAAAAATCTTAAACCTAAAGTATAATTATTAATGGGTGATACGTATTGTTATATCCAAATAATATTAAAAAGAAAGTTAAAAAGAATATATCATTTGCCAACAGAGGAATGGATTTAGAAACTCTTATTAATGAAGCAAATAACTATTATTTAAATGAAGACATTGCTGTGATTTATAAGAAACCTACCCCTGTTAAAATAAAGAAAGTAACATATACTAATGATATACCTAAAGTTGAAGGATACTTAAATCAAAAATCTACTTTAGATTATGTCGGCTTATATAAAGGAAAGTATATTGATTTTGATGCAAAAAAGACTCTTAATTTAAATTCTTTTCCTTTATCAAATATTCATTCTCATCAATTAAAACATATGAAGATGATAATTAAACATGAAGGTATTACATTCTTACTTATAGATATTCAAAATAAAGTATTTTTACTTAAAGGCGAAGATGTTATAGATTTTATTGAAAATAATAATAAAAAAAGTATTCCCTACTCTTATATAGAAGAAAAAGGTTATCAAATTGAATATAGTTATAATCCAATATTAAATTATATTAACACACTTGATAATGTTTATTTTAAAGGAGAAATAAAAAATGAAAAAGATTAAAATAAAGAAAAGAACTAAAAAAACAAATATTAAATCTAATGATAAAGGTAATTTAAGTGCTTTTAAAAGAAGATTTAAAAAAGGTAATTTAGGAGAAAAGATCCTAATAATTATCATGCTTATACTAGTATCGGTATTTATTCTCGGATTCGCGTTTGCGATATATATTGTAATATCTGCTCCTGATTTCGATGTTAATAACCTATATACTAAAGAAGCATCCATAGTTTATGATTCTGAAAATAATGAAATTGCCAGACTTGGAACTGAAAATAGACAAAGAGTTACTTATGATGATTTACCTGAGGTATTAGTTGATGCTCTAGTAGCTACTGAAGATTCAAGATTCTTCCAACATCATGGTGTTGACTTAGCCAGATTTATAAAAGCATCTATTGGACAAGTTTTAGGTCAAAGTGGTGCCGGTGGTGCTTCTACTTTAACAATGCAAATTGCTAAGCAAAGATATAGTGGTTATGAATCAAGTGGTATTAAAGGAATAGTTCGTAAATTTACCGATATGTATATGTCTGTATTTAAATTAGAAAAAACTTATACAAAAGAACAATTAATTGAATTTTATGTAAATATCCCTGATTTAGGAAGTAGTGCTTTTGGTATTGAACAAGCTGCTCAAACTTACTTTAATAAATCAATTAGTGAAGTTAATTTAGCTGAAGCTGCTCTACTTGTTGGATTATTCCAAGCCCCATCTGCTTATAATCCAATCAATTATCCTGAAAAAGCCGAAGCAAGAAGAAACCAAGTATTAAACTTAATGAAACGTCATGGTTACATTAATGACGAAGAATGTGAAATTGCAAAATCAATTAAAGTTAAAGATATGATTTATAACGGTAGTAGATCTAATAACAAAAATATCGGATTTATTAATACTGTTATTGAAGAAGTAATTAAAAGAACTGGTAAAAACCCATATATTGTTCCAATGAAAATTAAATCAACTATGATTCAATCAAAACAAGACGTCTTAAATGATTTATATGCTGGAACAAATAAAAATTTAAAATGGCCTAACGAATATATTAGAGCTGGTGTTGCTGTTACTGATGTTAACACAGGAGCAATTGTCGCTGTTGGTGCCAATCGTAAAAATGATGAAAGAAATTATAACTATGCTACAATGATTAAACGTCATCCGGGATCATCTGCTAAACCAATTTTTGACTACGGTCCAGCAATCGAATATCTAAATTGGAGTACTGGTCAAATGGTTGTTGATGATGAATATACTTATAGTAATGGCGGATATATTAAAAACTGGGATAATCGATATAAAGGTATAATGACTATTAAAACTGCTCTAGCATCTTCAAGAAATATTCCTGCCTTATATGCATTTCAACAATTATCTCAAAATCAACTCAAAACATTCGTAACTGGTTTAGGAATTACACCAGAATACGAAAACGGATATATTAATGAAGCCCATAGTATCGGTGGATTTAACGGAGTTAACCCACTACAAATGTCAGCAGCTTATGCCACATTTGCAAGAGGTGGCGTTTATATAGAGCCATATTCATTTACTGAAATTGAATTTTTAGATACCGGTGAAATTTATACTGTAACACCCGAAAAAAGAACAGTTATGAGTGATTCAACAGCTTATATGATTAATGCAATATTAACTTATGCAGTTAAAAGTGGTGAAGTATCAGCCGGATCAAAAAGTGGCACTGAAGTAGCAAGTAAAACAGGTACATCAACAATTCCAGCAGCTACCAAAAAAGGATGTACAGTTAAAGGAAATATTATCGGTGACTCATGGCAAGTAACATATACTCCAGAATATTCATATGCAGTATGGGTTGGATATGATGAAAATAAAGGAAACACATGTCTTACATCAACAACAGCAAACGCCGTCAAAAAAGCTATTGTAAGACAATTAACATCTAAAATTAATAGTACTAATAAAATATTTACTAAACCAGCATCAGTCGTTACTGCAACAATTGAATTAGAAACAAATCCAATTCAATTAGCAAGTGAATATACACCTGACAATCTAAAGAGTGTTGAATATTTCAAAGAAGGAACAGTTCCTGATACAGAATCAACAAGATTTAGTAAATTATCTGCTCCAACAAATATTAAAGCCGATTATGTTTCTGGAACTAACATTGTAACACTGACATGGAATGGTATCGATACACCTGATGCAGTAAGTGATACATTCCTAGATAATTACTTTAAAGAAAATTATGGAGTATGGGCTGAAAAATATTTAGGTAAACGTAAAGAATATAATGCAGCAAATATTGGTAACTTTGGTTATGACATATATGTAAATAATGGTAGTGGTTATAACTATGTAGCCTTCTCTACTGGAACAACTTATACATATACTGGTACAATTACTAATAACACAACATTTATGGTAAAATCAGCATATTCAATCTTTAAAAATAATGCATCAGATCCAATAACAGTTACTGTAAATGCTATAAATGACAATCCAGACGAAAATATTTCAGTTGAACTTAACGGTGCATCAAGCATGACCGTTGCAGAATATTATAATTTCATTAAAAATAATAAACCATTAAAAGTTCACTCAAATAATAATGATATAAGTGATAAAGCATCATATACAACAACATGTCTTGAAGAATTAACTGGTGAAGAATGTAATGTTACATCAATGGATTGTACTACAAGTTATATCTTAACTCATAAAGCAATATATAATGGAAAATCAAGTAAAACAATTCAAAGAACACTAAAAGCAGGATGTTAAAAAAACAGTTAGATAAATTTCTAACTGTTTTTCTTATACTTACAACAACTTTTAAATTTACAATCATCACAATTTGGATTAACACTTTTACAATAATATCTACCAAATAAAAGAATTTGTTCACTAACTCTATTCCATTTTTCCTTCGGAATCTTTTTCATTAACTTTTTTTCAATTATGCTAACCGAATCATTTGTTTTAGCAAATCCAAGTCTTTTAGACACCCTTTCAACATGCGTATCTACTGGAATACTAGGCTCATTATAAATATTCTTAAGAACAACATTAGTAGTCTTTCTCCCAACACCAGGTAATGATTCTAAATATTTTCTATCATTTGGAACTATTCCATTATAATCACTCAATATTCTTTTACTAACAGTAATTATATAATCACTTTTTTTATTATAAGATCCACATGATCTAATAATACTTTCTATGTCTTTCTTATTAGCCTTAGCAAGACCATAAATATCATACTTACTAAATAATTCTTTTGTAACAATATTAACTCTTTTATCAGTACATTGTGCACTTAAAATAGTTGCTATTAATAACTCAAACGGACTATTATAATCAAGTTCACACTTCGGATTAGGTATATAATAATCTAAAATATCATAAATTTCCTTATTCATCTAACCAATTATAATCACTTATTTCTTTTACACTTTTATCAGAAGTATTTCTATTTCTTAAATGATTATTTACATCCTCCATATTTTTAAATCCCTTTTTATTCCACTCGTAAATTATTTTATCAATATATCTTAGATTATTTACCCCATTATATGTAGCTTCTTTTAAAGCACCTAATATCAACTCTTCACTAATATTTTTATCAAGCCAATCATTAATTATTTCATACTCCATTGGAGATAAAGTTCTCGAAAATTCCTTTTCAAATTTTTCAAATATGTTATTGTTAACCACCTTTTTATTATTCTTCATTAATCCATCAATCATACACTTATAAATAGGATCAAGATTAACAACCTCTTTAACTCCACTATTTTCTTTAATAACATCAATAGATATTAATCCTTTATTAGTTAAACTAGTAAAAGAATCTAAAATCTTATTAACACTAATCATTGTTATTTTATTAATTTGTTCCACATCAAAAGTAGGTACATCCTCATTCATAAAATATATTAATAAAAGAACTTCTTCTAAATTAAGTTTATATTCCCATATTAAAGGAAATAGTTCTTTTCTTAAAACATAATCTTTAGCTTTAACATATTGTTCTAAAAAACTACTATTCATCTAACTATCACATCCATTTTTTTATTATATATTTCTTAATATCCCTTTTATTATTCTTTACTTTTCCCTTAAGAATTTCATCAACAATATCATCATAAATAACTCTTAACTTAGGTGATCCATCAATACCTAATAAATTCATTATATCATTATTGTTAATTTTAACATCACTTATCTTATGAATAGGCATTTGTTTATCCATTTTATTAATATCTTCTCTACTATAGCCTAATATTTCTCCTGCAACTAAACTAACGTATAATCCATATTTTAATAATATATAAGTATCTATTTTTCCATAACTAACTATTTCTTTAATTTGATTAATAATCGTTAAAGATTGCTTCGTAAATTGATATTTTAAACTAAACTCCATTTGAGCCCACATTCCTAATATATCAGAAACATTAACTATTTTATCATATTTTATCTCTAATTCATCTAACAATTCTAATTCTTTTAAATAATTTAAACCTTTAACTGCATTTTTAGATGTAAGTATTTTTTCTAACTCTTGTTTTTTTCTTGTATAACTTATACTCTTTAATAAATCCTTATTATTTTTAATAAAATTAAGTATTTCTTCATCTAAATTAAAATCTAATATAATAGCGAACCTAATAGCTCTAAGTATTCTAACCGGATCTTCATATAATCTAACGTTTGTACTTCCAATAGTTTTAATTAACTTATTATGAATATCTTCTTTCCCATTTAAATAATCAAATATTTTTCCTTCACTATTCATACATATTGAATTAATTCTAAAGTCTCTTCTTTTTAAATCTATTAGTAAATTATCAACATACTTAATACTTTTAGGTTTATGATTATTATATTCCCCATCTTCTCTATAAGTAGTTATATCATAATTATATTTGCCTATTTTAAAACCAATAGAACCATAATTACTAACACCCTTTTTAATCTTAAAAACTTTAATTATATCTTTAGGTAATGCATTTGTACATATATCAACATCATAAGAAGTTATATTAAGTAAATAATCCCTAACATAACCTCCTACTACATATGCTTCAAACCCATTCTTTTCTAATTTATTTAATATCTTTTTTATACTATTATTCACTATAATACCTCTACCAAAATTATATCAAATATTATTCTTTTTGTGAACTTCAGCACATGTTTTTATTAGTTATACGACGCAAACTACTTCCAACAGATCTACCAAGTTCAAACAAAGTATTAATAAATCTTGATAATGCATTTAATATTGATCCACTAATTTGTCCACCAACTATTTTATTTAATTCATAATTATTCATTAATTACACTTAGTAGGACGAATGAATCCATCAACTACACCAATTAAGAAAGTAATTAATCCCCCAACAATAGCTAAAATAGAATACTTTGCTTTACCTCCAATTATACTATATAACTTACTATCACTCATCTACTTTATCCTTTCTAGTACCTTTAATCTCCAATATTTGATCATACTTAATATTATCATTAAAATGATTAACATAAATAATTGTTTTATCTCTATAAACATCATTAATCTTATTAATTATATTAATTCTATCATTAGATGATATCTCTGAAAATGCTTCATCAAATACCATAATATCAGAACATTTATATAAACATCTAGCAATAATTATTTTTTGCTTCTCTCCACCACTAAAATTATCTTTAATTAACGTATTTATTCCTCTTTCTTTATTTTTAATAACCTCATCTAAATTAAGTATTTTAATTATTTCATCTAACTTATTATTATCTGTCTCATTATTTAAAACAATATTATTAATTATACTATCTTCAAACAATTCACTATCTTGATTAACATAAGAAATATGTTCTAAATAACTATTATAACTAATATCTCTAATATCATATCCAATAGATACTTTACCATTATAATCATCAATATTTTTAGTTAATATATTAATTAAAGTACTCTTCCCACTACCATTATTTCCTTTAATTAATACCTTACTACCAACTTTAATCTTATAATTTATCTTATCAAATACTTTATTTAATCCATATGAATAACTTAAATCATTAATTATAATATCATCATTTTTAAACTCTAATCCCTTACTTTTATCATAATTTTTTAAATAATAAACACCATTAATTCTATCAATAACCAACTTTAAATAACCATAAGAAACATTAAAAGTAATAAAATAATAAACACACTCTTTAAAATAATTATAATAAAGAATATAAACGATAATATTATCTAAATTACTCCTATATAACATTCCTAAAATTATAATCATAACAAATATTTCTATAAATTCTAAAAATATATTTAAATAATTATTTAACTTATCTACCCTAAAATTAAGATTAGCTACTAACTTAGATTTATCATTTAATTTATTAATAAAGAAACTATTAATATTTAAAGAATTAATCGTTAATATTTTACTCACATATTCACTAACTCTATCCATATATAAATTATCTAAATATATTAACTCATTATATCTCTTAAATATTTCTTTATTAATACACTTACACACTATAAATGTCATAATATATATCAATATAACACCTATTGTTAACTTATAATTTATTATAAATAATATAATAGTAACTATTAACATCATCAATAAATTTAAACTAAAATTAACAACTTCATTAACAAGATAATTCTTTATTTTATTTAAATCTTTAATTCTATTAATTATGTCTCCTGAAGATTTTAAATACAAATATTTATATGAGAGCTTAAAATATTTAGATATATAATTATTAACTAGTTCTATATTTATTTTCTTATTAATTTTAATTAATATATTATTCTTAAACCAATTAACACTTAACTTAATTAATAATATAATTAATAATTCTTTAATAAACACTTTATATATTAATACCTCTTTAATTAAATAAGTTTCACACAAATTTAAAATAATAATTATAATAGTTAATATAAAACAAACTATAATATTTTTAATATTATTCTTAACCAATTTCTTTAAGAAAGATAAATAACCATTCTTTTTATCATATTTAACAATTTTACCATTAGGTATTAACTTTAACATATATCCAGTAAATATTTTATTAAAATCTTCCTTAGAATACTTAATAATTCCTTTTCCCGGATCCATAACAACTAAATATTCATCTGTTATTTTGTATATAACCATAAAATGATAACAATCATTTATTTTAATTTGAACAATATAAGGAGGTATTATTTGTTCATTATTATAACCCATAACATCAAAACCATATTTAATAGCAGCCATTTTAATATTATAAAAATTAGTTCCATTATTATCTGTTAAAGTATCATTCCTAATTATTTCTAAAGGAACATATCCATTATAATATTTAACTATTGATGCTAAACATGATGCCCCACAATCTTTTTCTTCCTCTTGTCTAATTACATATCTGTTTATATTTATCACCCTCTATAAATATAAATAGCCAAAAAGTTTTTGTTTTACTTTTTTTTAATGAAATTTTTTTATTTTTTTGAAAAATTTTAACTTTTTTGACAAAATGATAAAAAAATAAAGTAATTCAACGAAAAAAAGTCTATTTATATTTATAGAGGCATAAAAAATGTCCCTAAATAAAATCAAAATGGAAAGGAGGAAATATTAATGAGTTTTATAAAATTTTTAAAAGCATTAGCTAGACTAGTATTAATGTTTCTTTAGTATTTAATTACTAAAAAATATCATAATTTTATTTTACTTTAATATAATTAAATTGATATGGAGGATAATAATGATTAACAAACAAAAATTATGGTTTTTAACTTTATTTAGTATTATATTAGTACTTTCAGTTTACTATGTTGCTTTAGATGAAGATAACTTAACAAAATTAATGCCATCTAATACTTCTACTAGTGAAACCTTAAATGTTAAAGAGGAGGATACTTTAAGTGCTTTAAGAGTAGAAAATGATGATCAAGATCAAAAAGTTATTGCAGAACTCCAAGACATTCTTTTAGACCAAACTGTCAGTGTTCAAGAAAAAAATAATGCTTATGAAAAATTAAAAGGTATTAATAGTACTAAAGGTAAAGAAAACAAATTAGAATCTTTAATTCTTAAAACATATAATTTAAAAAGTTTTATTAAAATTAAAGATGATCAAATAAGTGTTATAATATCATCTAAAAACAGTAATGTAACAGACGCTAATAACATTATAAGAACAATTCAAAAAGAATTTGATAAACAAATGTACATTACCGTTAAATATCAATAATATGATTATTCACTAACTCTCTTTCTCTATCATAAAATATCAAGAGGATACTATGGAAAGGAAGATTGGAAGTGGAATCACTATTAACAAAAAGAGAAAAAGAAATATTTAACTTATTAGTAACTAATAAAAGTACAAAACAAATTTCAGACGAACTACTAATTAGTGAAAAAACTGTAAGAAATCATATATCTAATGTAATTCAAAAGTTAGATTGTAAAAATAGATCATGTGCTATATTAGAATTAATTAAATTAGGTGAAATAACTTTATAAAGTCGCAAATTAGCGACTTTATTTTTTTAATTAGCATATAATTTTAATGGTGAATTTATGTTAAAAAATAAATTAAAAAAACGTATCTTTTTAATAATATCTTCTCTATTAATAATTTTAATTATCTATCTATTTCCAACTAAAAAGATAGAAACTATTAATAATGAGAAAAAAAGTTATAAAAATGCTTATATCTATCTAATTGATTACAATAATTATGTAGCTAGAGTTAATGTTGTTTTAAAAGAAAATGATAGAATAAATAAAATAAAAGAAATAATTAATTACTTAACTATTGATGGAAATAAAAGTAATTATATTAAAGAAGGATTTAAACAAATTATACCTAAAGATGCTAAATTATTATCAGTCGATATTGATAACAATATTGTTAAACTTAACTTTTCTAAAGAATTATTAAATATTGAAAATGATAAAATAGACACTTTAATATCTTCTCTTATCTACTCTATAACTAGTTTAGATTCTAATTATAAATTATCTATTTATATTGAAGGTAATATTTTAACTAAGTTACCTAATAATGAAGTAATAGATTCTATTTTAGATCGTAGTTATGGAATTAATAAAACATTTAATATTGACTCAATTAACGGTATAACTAAAACAACCATCTATTTTTTATCTAAATATAATGACTATTATTACTATGTTCCTATTACTTTAATGAGTAATAATAAAGATGATAAAATCAAAATTATAATTGAACAAATGGCTTCTAAATCAGTTTATAACACCAATCTAATAAGTTATATCAAAGATATTCAAAAAATAAATTATGAAATTAAGAATGATTATATAGTTCTTAATTTAAATAATAATGTATTTTCATCTAAAGATTTAATAGAAGAAACAATCTATACTTTAAATTTATCTATTCAAGATAATTATGATGTATCAAAAGTAATATATTATCTAGACGATACCCTAATTAAAGAAATAAACTTAAAAAACACCTAACTAGGTGTTTCTAACATATTATAATGATACTCTTTTAACTGATTCGTTATTTCTTAATGAATTAGCCATAATAGCATCAAATGCTTTATTATTAGCTGATAAGTATCTTAATAATAATAAAGATTTTTCATCCATAACTTTATTTAAATAAAGATCTCCAATTTCAGTTATAACTAATTCTTCATTAACAAGTTCAATTAAACCAAGACTTAACATTTGAATAATAGTTTCATTATTTACAGAATAAATATTATAACCTCTTTTAATCATTAATAACATGCTACTAATTTCTAAATTTTTCATAATTTCTCTCCTTTTTATATTATATTTTTTCAAATAAAAAAGTAGAAATAATACACTATACATATTTAATTTCTACTTCTTTTTTTAAACATACAAACATATATTACAATATTTTTCGGTAAAAGTCAAGCCTTAATTTACTTTTATTAGCTACTGTGCAGTATAACCACCATCTATTGGAACAACAGCTCCAGTTATAAATGATGCTTTTTCGCTTAATAAATAAATAATTAAATTAGCAATTTCATTATCTTTTCCTAATCTTCCAATAGGCATTTGACTAGCCATAGCCTGTTTCATATCATCAGGTACTTGACTTAAAATTGGTGTATCAACATAACCTGGCGCAACTGCATTAACTCTAATATTATCTCTTGCATAAGTAAGAGCAAGTGATCTAGTCATTTGGATAATTGCTCCTTTAGTAGCTGAATAAGCAAAACTCATAGTTGTACCCACTAATCCATACATACTTGATGTATTAACAATGCTTCCACCACCATTTTTAAGCATTTCAGCAATAACATATTTATTAGCTAAGAATATTCCTGTTTGATTAACAGCAACAACCTTATTCCATTCTTCTAAACTAACTTCATGGGCTTTACTTGGTCCACCACCAATTCCAGCATTAGCAACTAAGTAATCAATATGCCCAAATTTACTTACTGTTTCCTCTACTAAAGATTTAACATTTTCTTCACTTGAAACATCACATTTAATTCCTAACGCATTTTCCCCTATATTAGAAGCAATTTCTTCAACATTATCATTCCAGTCAGCAAGAACAGCCTTAACACCATAACCCGCTAATTTTTTAGCAGTAGCAAGCCCAATACCTGATGCTCCACCTGTTATAATTGCAACTTTACTATTTTCCATTTTAATCTTCTCCTTTTCTATCCTAACAAATTTATTATAGCACACAAATAACAAAATAAACTAAAAAAAGATAACCTTTAATTGATTATCTTTACTACTAATTATTGTTTGGTAATTTCTTTACCCATTCATAAAGTTCTTTACACTTATCATCAAGTTCTTTTAAAACATCAAGCATATTTAAATGTTTATTATTTTTATCATAATAACTAGTTTTACATTCAAGTAAAGTTCTTGGATAATCAAACCCTTCATTTACTTCTATATCAAACCCATTAGGTAAATTATCAAAATCATATTTATCATTAAATAAAATATAAGTTATTGTACTATCTAATTCCTTCCAATAATCAAAATTATTTTCCTTTATTTTTTTAATAATAATTCTTTCATTATTTTGATATTCTTCTAAGTTTTTAATATCCTCATCAAAATATTCGTAAAATTCAATTTTATAATGGCCTGAACAACTTGCAAATGTTTTATATCCCTTTTTATTTAACAAAGCAACCGCAGGAGCAATCATTTTATCACAAACAAACACTTTAGGATGATCTTCAGCATAAGTATAAACTTCAAATGTTTTCTTATCTATAATACTATTTTTATCCATAATATAAATCGCCTTCCTATATAAAATTATAACATAATAAATTCCTACTCTAAATTAATACCTTTATTTAATAATTTATTTCCCATAAAATATAATGCACTATCATATGCCCTATCATAATTATTAATGAATAATGATAATTCTGGAATATTTTTACCAATAATACTAAATATAGATATTATTAATAAAATTGTTAAAAGATAAGTTACAACACTAAAAGTAACTGATTTAGATTTTTATTATTATTCCATTTACTTCCTAAAGTAGTACCAAAATATCCCGAATATTCTAAAGGTATATATACTTCTTTAACTACACCATATAATCTTTCCGTGATACCACACATTTCTTTTTTAATTGTAACATAAATATAAAAAAAGGTAATCTTAATGGATTATCTTTTCATCAAACATTTTCCTTTATTCTGGTTATACATATATTCATCTATAGAGACTTGATGTTTTATATCTTTAACATCATCAACCAATTGCAACTTATTAAATAAACGCATAAACATAACATTAAAAGGAGCATAATAACTACCAGAATTACAAAATTTAATTGTTACTCTTCCAATATTTGAACTTCCATTTATAAATCCCGATAATATAGATTTAGGTATAAATTCAAGTTCAAATTCATCATCTATTTTTCTTATCTTTAAAATATTAGCATTATCGTGACTGAATTCATCACTACACCAAGTAATAGTCTTATTTTCTATATCATATAATTCAGAATAATGATAAAAATCATATTTAAAAGCTTTCTCACGATATATTATATTATATTTTTTAGTCTCATAATTATAATTAAAACTATCATCATCCAAAGTACAAACATTTACATTTTCTATATCTGCAAATAAATCTTGAAACGCGGAATATACTGCACCATTTTCTCTAGTGATAGTAAAAAACATATTTTTAATTAATTTACTATCATCCGTTATTGTCCAGTACAAATCGCCATTTCCATAAATCGACATAATAAGCCTAACATTTCCATCAATTAATGTGATATCTTTAAATCCATTATTAATTCCACTAATAACAATTTCCATTTTAAACCTCCAAACATACAATGTACTACCTCAAAATAACATTTAGCACAAAATTATTTTCATATTTCTCATAATATTATTTACTTAATTTTTTGAATCAATTTTTCATCAAAGATATTAATATGAAACACTTTTTTATTTATGTAATTTATCATTTTCTAACTCATTTAACATTTTTTCTTTTATTTTATCAATAACTGTTGCACCATTTTCGGGATGAATATGATCAATATATTTTTCTAACGTAGGAAATGCATTTTGAATTAATATAACAGATTTTTTATTAGCAATTTCACTTATCATTATAGATTTACAACTACCATATTTTTTAATTTTCTTTCAATAATTAGCTTATATTTAAATACCTTACTACTTAATGGTATAAACCACAAAATATCTCTATCTTTAATAGTAAAATATGTTGGTCTAGCCTTTCCATTTTCATGGTTAATCATCAATCCTTTATCATTTATTTTATCAAAAAAATCATCTTTAATATGATAAACGTATCCCATTTTAATTTCTGAAATAATCACCCTTTCACTGAAAATATATCATAAACCAAAATAAAACTCCATCATTATTGATGAAGCTTTACATATTTTCGATTGGAATCATTTATAACCCGCACCATCCAAGAGCGGCTAACATTTTCTTCGAGTACTATCTCAAGTACATAAAAAGTATACTATAATTTTAACGAAAGTCAAATAACTCTAGTAGCATACATTATATTATATGTTCATTTATCTAAAATTAAACATAAAGACTTTCTATTCACATTTATATAGTGATTCAGCATAGTTATCTTTGATTTTATCTAAAGTTGCAGTTGTTAAATATTCACTGGCAGTCTTGCAAATAAAAATAAACATCACCACTAATGATGATATTTATAAATTAATTATCTCTTTTCAATACTAACTGTTTAGTTTTCATATAATCATCTTTTTTAATATCTTTTTCAGTATATCTTTTTTCTTCAAATTCAATCATTTCAATATCGCCATCTTTATTAACATACATATCAATAAAATAAGCACCCATCGTATTTTCTAATCCTTGTCTAATTGCAAAGTTAGTTTTAGCTGTTAAACAAGGGATTAAGAATGCAATCACATTACGATATGCCATCATATGACTTTGATGAAAATGACCACTTCCAATAATATTAGGCTTAGTACCCGGCTCCATTTTATCAATATACTTTTGCATTTTATAAGATAAACTAGAAGAACATCCTCCGCCCGGATGGAACATTTCTTCACTTGTTTTAATACTTTCTTTAGGATTAAATATTCCTTTATCATCACCTAAGAAATGCATATCAGGTCTTTTTTCTTCAATAGCTTTCCCCATAAATACCCCACCATTTTTACAATGAGTTTGATCATGAGTTCCCGTTATAAAATAAGTATCTATTCCTTCAACCTTAGGATAATAATTAGTAATATAATCAAGTTGTCTAGATGCACCTAATCTAAATAAAGCATATTGATGTCAGGTCTATTATGATAATCACCATCAAGTACATCTCCAAAATGTAATACGGTATCTATTCCTCTATCATAAGCTTCCTTATAAACCTTATTAAGTAAATTTAGTTGTTGAGCTTCATTACATAAATGAGTATCAGATATCCATAACTGTCTAATTTTCTTTAATTCACTCATATTAGGTTTAATAAACTTATTATTTTTATTTTTACTTTTCTTAACAACAACCTTATTATCAACAATAATTATATTATATCCTCTAGTGTTTAACTGTTCTATAACACCACCTAATTTTAAAGAAGATATTCCTACCTTTTTAGCTATTTCATCTAAACTTTGACCATTCTTTAACATATCAAATATTTTATCTTTATCATCTTTAACATTTATTTCTGGAACACTTATTGTAGTATGATCAAGTAACTCTAATTTTTTGAAGGTTCGATAATCATCTTTGATAGTTTTATAATAAGGAATATACATTTGACTAGTTCCTTTTAAATTTCCTTTTTTATCTTTATCTAAAGTAACTATCCAACTTCCTATCGTATTATATACGGGCGTATTAGCATCTTTCATTTCATCAGTTGTTGCCGTAACAGTAGGAACTTGATAACTTCTAACACCTCTTCTTAAAAATGAATCACAAGCAGCAAAATGACTAGTAACTAAAATATCAGTCTTATCTTCATTTCTAAGTGAAGATATCTTTTGTTGTGGTTTATAACTTATAGTATATGGTACATTTCCACTAGAATGATGTAAATATAATGAAATATTCCCACTTCTCTTATCATCGCATATGAATGAGACTTTCTTTCTCTTAGGGCCTAGATAAATCATATCATCCCTACGACTAGAAATTAACTTACCAATGTCAATCTTATCAGTACCTCTTAAAAAACTTAAATCATGTTCACCAGTTATAAAATAAGTAGTAATTCCTTCTACTCTAGGAAAACAAGATGCCACATACTCTGCTTGATCCTTATAACCATCTTTATGAAGAGTACTATTATAAATACTTTTTACTCCTCTATAAACCCCTTCAACTACATCACCTGTTAAGAATACATATTTAACTCCCATATCTTTAGCTTTCAAATACATATCATTTAAAATGGTTGTTTGCTGATAAACACTTCCAAATCTCGTATCAGATATTAACATAATTCTTAACTGTTCACTATTATCTACAATATTATAAGATAAATCATTAATTAATTGTTCATGCCCAAAATTACGTATTAAAGTAACCATAGTATCTAAATCATCATCATTATTTTTTGCTGATGTATTCAAAGTCACAATATTATTTCCTCTTCTTTTAAGTTCATGAATTAATATAAACATATCATCTATATTTATATTATAAGACTTACTTAAATCTTCCAAAATACATTCTTGTGCTAAGGTATCAAACTGTAACATATCTGCATATTCTTTTAAATTTTCTTCTGTTATTACATTAATATCTTCAGAATCTTTAATTAAATTATCTTCTCCTATAAATAATTGCCCATCAATTTTAATGTCTTTTTTCTTAGTCATTTCAAGCCTACCTCTCACTAGTATAAGTATATTATTTGAAATTTTAAAAATCAATAAATAAGTTAATAAATATTAAACTATTTTTTACATATGTTAATTTCAATATAAAATTGTTGTTGTTTAATCAAATAATAATTTGGAGTTTTACGCAATTTTATATTAGTACTAACACATAGCTTGAACCAATTTACAACAATGGGCAATCTTAAAAACACACATAATATTTTATTTTCAGTTTCCGACTATAATTTCCTATTTCACAAATAATATAGGCTTCAATTTATGATATTTGCTATTGCACTTTATTTTTAAATAATTGTATATTTTATTATTTGATAGTAAAATTTTCTCTATGTTCAACTCCTCCCATTATTCCTCATATCTAACCTCATTCATATAATTAAATCCACTTAAGTAATAATCATCTGAATATTCTCTTACTCTATTTTCCATAACATCATTTATCGGTATGAATATATAATCTTTCAACACTACGTACTTATATGTAAATGTTAATATTTCATCATAATATCTAGTTAACATATTAATTTTTACAGTAGTAATAATTCTTTTATTTAAATCATTATCAAAGTAACTCATTAATTCATAAAAACCTTTATCTGTTTTAAGAATTCTCTCATTATATATTCTAATTATTTTTTCACCTTCATAATTACCACTTATTTTTTGGATAGTTGGATATTTTTCGCTACCATAGTTTTTACTATACAAAATATTATCTTTTACAAAAACATATTCAGACATATAATCATAATCAATCTTTTTACCAAGAAATTCTGTTGAATATTCCCATTTAAGATAATCACTTAAATTATAATTAGCATTTAAATACATATCATAACTATCATTTATTTTATTATCTATATTACTATCATGTAATGTATATATAGTATCATTGTAATCATAAAACTTTATATCTGGTCCAGCATCAGGAGTAATATTCATAATCTTAATACTTTTATCTATATCATATACTTTTTTGTAAACAAATTCGCCACTATCTAATTTGCTAGGATTAAATATATATATAGAATTATTACTTATAAATGAATACTTATTAAATGAGGTGTCCTCTGTTAAAATTTCACCATTATTTATCTTATTATACTCCTTATCAGGATATTTTTTCTTAAGTACATCAATTATTGAAACTGCTTCCGGTGGTGTATGATCATTTAATTTTTTTTTACTATTTTTAGTAATAACAATAGAAATAATAATAATAAACACGATAGATACACTAACAACATAAATTATTTTTTTACTATTCATATAATCATCCTATTTTTCTATATATCCACTCGTTTTTTGTGTGTACATATCATCAGTTATAGCTTTATATCTTTCCCCATCATAATCATCTGTAAATCCATTATAAGCTTTATATATTTCATTAGTTTCCGTATCATATACTCTTTCATAACCAAGAGTTGCATCACTTTGTTTTTGACTCATAATATCAAAAGACTTATTTCTCTTATTCCAAGAATCCATTATTCCATCACTTATTTGATTACCTATTGCCCTAATTTGCTGGAAATTCTTCATAACAGCATCTTGTTCTTTATTAAATCCATTTATAAATGCGTCAGTAAAATTAAGTGAAGAACATATAGTATTTAACGTATCTTGCCAATCAATAAATTCATCTTTAGGCGCAGTAATAAAAATAGTATCATAAACATTTAAATATTGTATATCTATTTTTTTACCCGAAATTATATTTTCTGACACATAGTAAGAACCCACATCATACACATAAGCCGTAAATATTCCTTCTCCTTCTTTACCGTTTGCATCTTTAAATGTTGCCCTTAACATATCTCCACCTAAACTCCCCTTACCTAAATTATCAATTACTGTAAATTCAGTTAATGTTGGAAATGTAAATCTACTAGTATTATTTAAAGTACCTAAGTCATTAAATATTTTATAAAAACCTAAAGTATCTTTAGTAGCTATTACACTAGTTTTAGCAAACATATTATTAGGATAATATTTTTGTTGCCATCTTTTCGCATCTTCTGATTTGTTATAACCCTCAGTTTTCATATTAAAGAAAAACTGATAATTAGGATTTTCTGGATTATATACTTTAATTGTATAATGAATATAATCACCTAATGTGTCAACTTTCCATCCTATTGGTTTTTTAATAGAAAATTCATTCGTATTATAATCTTCTAGTTCTATATTATTAGCATTCGACTTAACTATTTTTATATTAGAATCAGGATTATAAAATAATCCTTTACCATTTCTACCACCTTTAGTAAGCAAAATAATTCCCCCTATAACAAAAACAACAACACCTATTATAATAAAATTTTTTTTAGAAATATTTAGTTTATTAAGTTTCATAATATCAAATTCCTCCTTTATATTAAAATTATAATTTGAAACAATTCAAAGAGCAACTAACTTGCCACAAAAATCAATGTTTTTAATGGAAAGTCATTTTAGCATAAATTAAAATATAGTATAATAATAATTAAGGAAGTGATAATCTATGAAATTTAATGAAATATTAAATAGATATCTAAAAGAATTAAATTGTTCTTCTAAAAAATTATCTACGAAATCAGGATTATCAGAGTCTGTCATAAGTAGATATCGTAGTGGTGAAAGAACTCCTTTAATAAAAAGTGAACAATTAAATAAATTAACAACAGCACTTTTTAATATTGCACAAGAAAATGAGCAAAACCAATATTCGCTAGATAAAATTCAAAAAGATTTTAATACTACATTAACGAATAATAACTTTAATTTTACAACATTTAGTAATAATTTAAACACATTAATAAATACACTTAATATAAATATAAATGAAATGGCAAAATATATTGTATTTGATGCATCACATATTTCAAGAATAAAAAATGGTAAAGCTAAACCATCTAATCCAATAGAGTTTTCTAACAAAATATGTTCATATATTTTTTCAAGGTATAAAAGTGCAGAAGATATATACAATTTACAAACAATAATTGGATGTAAAAAAAGTGATCTTTCTGTCAATAATTATTACAATACTTTATTTTCTTGGTTAACCAGTGAAACAACATCTATTAAAAATCAAACATCAGATTTTCTATATAATCTTGATTCATTTAATTTAGATAACTATATAAAAGTAATAAAGTTTAATGAATTAAAAGTTCCAAATATTCCATTTTATAAAGCTAAAACTAAACACTATTACGGATTAGAAGAAATGAAAAAAGGAGAATTAAACTTTTTTAAAGCAACTGTTCTTTCTAAATCAAAAGAAGATATTTTCATGTGTAGTGATATGCCTATGGAAGACATGGCAGAAGATATTGATTTCGGCAAAAAATGGATGTATGCTATTGCAATGTGTTTAAAAAAAGGACATCACTTAAACATTATCCACAATTTAGATAGACCATTTAAAGAAATGATGTTAGGACTAGAAAGTTGGATTCCAATTTATATGACTGGACAAATTTCTCCTTACTATCTAAAAGATAATAAAAATGATACATATAATCATTTCAATTATGTTTCAGGAACAGTTGCACTAACTGGAGAGTGCATTAAAGGACATCATTATAAAGGAATGTACTACTTAACCACAAACAAAAATGAAATTAAGTATTATAAAGAAAAAAGTGACTTACTTCTAAAAAAAGCTAAACCACTTATGGAAATATATAGAGAAAACAATTCAAAAGAATATGAGTTATTTTTAAGAAAAGATGAAAACATAATATGTGATAGAGCAAGATATCTTTCATCACTACCTATATTTACTATTTCTAATGAATTACTTATTAAAATATTAAAAAGAAATAAAATAAATTCCAAAGATATTGATAAAATAATCAAATATAAAAATGATGAACTAAAATACATAAAAAATATTACCAAAAATAGTAAAATTAATGATTATATCTATATAATTAAAGAGGATGATTTTAAAAAAGATTCACCTTCCCTTTTATTAAATAATTTATTTTATAATAAAAAAATTATCTATACCTACAAAGAATATATGGAACATTTAAAATTAACAAAAGATTATGTAAAAGGCGAAAAGAATTATGAGATAAATTATATAAAAGAAAAAACGTTTAAAAATATTACTATATCACTACTTAAAAATAATTATGTAATTATTTCAAAAAGTTCTAATCCAACAATACATTTTGTTATAAAGCACCCTAAATTAATTGAATCAATTGAAAATTTTAATCCAATTGTAAAGGAATAAATATATGAAAAGAAGAAAAATAAAAATCAAATGGAAAAATATAATACTTATTCTAATAATTACTACATCTAGTATAACATTATTAATATCCATATTTAATATAATTAAATGGAAAATAGATTCAAATAAAACAAATTACGAAATAACTAATATTCAAGAAAATATAAATGTAGAAGAAATACAAGACACCGAAAACACTGAAATAATTGAACCTGTAATAGAAGTTCCAAAAGAAAATCCTTATTGGGATTATATAAATATGAATATGATAAATGTTGATTTTAATGGTTTAAAAAGAACTAATCCAGATGTTGTTGGTTGGTTAAAGGTAAATGGTACAAATATAAATTATCCTTTTGTTCAAAGTAGTGACAATGATTACTATCTAACACATAGTTTTAATAAATCTTACAACGGAGGTGGATGGGTATTTTTAGATTATAGAAACAACGGTACTAATAACAAAAACACTATTATCTATGCTCATGGAAGATCTGATAAAACTATGTTTGGAACATTAAAAAATGTTTTAAATAACGGATGGCTTAACAATACAAATAATTATGTTATCAAAATATCTACAGAAACAGAAAATAGTTTATGGCAAATATTTAGTGTTTACCGCATACCAACTACCAGTGATTACTTACAAACAAATTTTAATGATGAAACAGAATATCAAAACTTTTTAGATATGATTAAAGATAGAAGCAGTCATAATTTTGATACAAATGTTGCATCTACTGACAATATACTTACTTTATCAACTTGTTATAATAATAGTGATAAAATGGTGGTTCATGCTAAACTTATTAAAAAAGAAAACAAATAAATAATAGCTAAGATATATTTATCTTAGCTATTTTATAAAATAAATTTACTATTAACTATTATTATCTAATTCAAATATTGGATATGCATTATATCCTTCATATTCATAACTAGAATCTATTCCCTTCATAAAAACCTGTCTATCATTAATTTTATCAGTTAGTGCATTTTGAAGTAATAATCTGATTTCTAAATCTTTAACTGGGCTTCTTTCCATAGCAAGTAAATAATCTTCTTTATTAACCTTGCTCCAATCAATTACTTTATTTAATTTTTTTCTTAATATTAAATTTAACCAAATACGAGTACTTCTGCCATTTCCTTCTCTAAATGGATGAGCTATATTCATTTCTACATATTTTTTTATAATATTTTCAAAAGTATCTTGAGGCATATTATCTATTTTATGTAAAATATCTTCTAAATACATACAAGATGCAAACCTAAAATTTCCTTTAGCAATATTTTCTTTTCTTATTTTACCAGCAAATGAATATATATCATCAAATAAATATTTATGAATACAAGATAATCCTTTAAATGTTCCTATTTCAAATTCATCTATTTTATTTGTATCAAATAATTCTAATGCTTTTAGTTTAGTAATTCTTTCTTCTTCATGAGCAAGATCCACTGAATTAGTAATTCCTAATTTATTTTCTAACATTATATACCTCCAATAATATACTTATATTATACTATAAAAAAAATTATATTACTATTAAATACAATCAATAATCCTCTTCTAAAATATTGTTTAACAATTAAAATAACTCATTATCTACTTACTTTTTTACTAATACCTTTTTAAATTCATTTTTCTTTTCAATTTTATTATTAATAAAAGAATAATGTACGACCACTATGTTATCATCAAATATTTCAGCGGTTAAAAATCCAGGTCTAGTAGCATTTTTATCAAGTTCTGCATTTGATAAATTTATAACTGGATCATCACACATAGCCGGAATAAAGATTCTTTCTCCTTTGCCGCCTGTTTTTTCTTTTATATGATAATAATGTGAATGTCCTTTAAAACACAAACATTCAATAGTATAAGGAAGTCTTAATTTATAAGAATCTATAGTATGTTGTAAACTAATTATATTCCCATCCCAATTTATAAATGATTTTTTTAAATCTAAGATATTTATGTCGTCCCTTGAAGATAAAATACCTCTTACAAATGGATGCTTATTTATTGCTCTATAATCATGGTTTCCAAGTAATGCATATGTTTTAATATTTTCATCAAAAGGATATTCATTAATAAAATATTCTGCCTGTTGTAGAACATTTAAATCATTTCTGGGCTTAACATCTCCTTCAATAATATCTCCACCATTTAAAATAACATTAAACCCATTTGCAACAGCAAAATCAAACATACCATATGTATAATTCATATTTTCATAAATTGAACAATAATGTGCATCACTGTTAATTAATATTTTTTTATTACCAATACATGTTTTACATAAAAGTTTATTTAATTCTTTATCATATTTACCAGTAGAATATAAAATACTTAATAAAATATTATTTTCAAAATAATTAAACTTTTCCCTTAAATAATCAAAATCATGGCGCTTTTCATAGCAATTACATATTTGTATCTTTAAATCTTTATTTAAGTCTTTTAAACTTTTTATCATAATATATAACTTCTTTCTTAGAATTTATAATAACAAATAATAACAGATATAATCAAGCAAAAAAATTTTTTTAATTAAGATTCAAAATCAATAAATTTTTTATATTTCTTTCCACAATTATTACAAGTAAGTGAAACAGTTATCCAAGTAAATGCATTAGATATATCTTTAAATCCAAGTTCTTTTAATTCTTCTTTATCAGGATATTCGTATTTTATAGAAATAGAAAAATTACTATCTTTACAACGACTACAATTAAAAATTTTATCTTTAACTTTATTTTTATTAATTATTCTTAAAGTATTATCATCTTCACAATTAGCATCATAACCATCTATACAACTATTAAATACTTTAATTAACCGACCACATTTTAAACATTTTGCACTTAATGATATTGAATCATTTTCATCACTCAAATAAGTACCAAGAATAATATTCTTTTCAATCTCACCATTATAATAAATGTTAAAAGCATTTGTTTCACAACAATTAACACTTCCTGAAGTAATATCATTTTTAATATAATCAGTTTTAAAAAAGGGTTTTATTTTTAAAGGCATCATTTTATTTCTCCTATTATTCATTTCTATTTATTATACTCTTTTTATCCCATTTTGTATTATAAATATTAAAAGCTGCAATAATCATTATTGGAACTGTTGCTGGTATAAAATATCTAGGGGATACTTCTACTAATAAATGAGATAATATTAGTCCTATTTCCAATACCATTATAAATAATATATCATCTATATTTTTGCTTTTTCTTAAGATTGTATAAATATTTGATAAAAGTAAAATAAACCAAAAAATATATAATATAATTCTTATTATATTTTTATTTATATATGTACCAATTGTATTTTCATAAGTATAAAATGATAAATTAGATGTTAGTATTGAATATTTTTTAGCATATAATTTTATTATTTTTAAAATATTATAACTTTTATAGTTTTCTATTGCTTTATTTTTAAAATATTTATGTATATCTGATGGATTAAAGTTATCGCTAGCCATTAATTCATTATATTCATCTGATGAAAACCATGCACCATTACTTTCTAAATTTGATCCAAGATACAAAGTCCAACCACTACTACTATCTATTTTATATTTTGTTTTATTACTTACTATTTTTGTATATGAATTATTAATACCTATAAAGCATAATAGTATTAAAATAAAACTAAATAATTTATTTTTATAATTAGATTTAAGAAAAATAATTAAATATAAATAGTATAAAAATAGAGCTATTACTAATATTATAAATATTGGTCTAAATGAATTACTTATACCTAAATTTATTCCTAATAAGATACTTAATAAAATAACATTTATGGTTTTATTTTGTTTTATTAAACATGCAAATATATATAACGAAACAATAAAACATAAGTTAACTACAGTAATTGGTAATGCTTTCATACACCATAATATTTGAAATGGATTTAATAACCAAATTATCATTAATAATATGCCGAATTCTTTATTTTTAATTTTTTTACCAAACAGATAGGCAAAGTAAGATGCAGTTAAATCCATTATTATATTTAATATCACTACAATAATAAACTTAGTAGTAAAAATTTTCATAATATTTCCCAGTAAAAATATATAAGAATATAAATATGGGAACATTGCTATATATCTGTTATTTAAAGGATCATGTAAACTTAAATTTATAGCATTACTATAAAATGTTGCTTCATCACTAAATACTTCTCCATAATTAAATAATAACAATAAAATTCTTAGAATTATACCTATAGATATTAAAAATATTATCGATTTTTTATTTTTTAAAATATGCTTTATAATTGAATACTTTTTTTCTATAAAGAATAAGAAAGTTATAAGTAGTAATGATATTATAAATAATGGTAAATCATTTTTTAATCCACTTAATATCCCTACTATTAAAATTAAAAAGATAAGTATTAAATATATATTTTTTATTATATTTGTTATTATTTTTTTCATACACACCTCTTGGCATAAACTTCATTCATGATTGAATAATAATCATTTTAAAGTTCTTCTTTAAAAATTTTTGCAAAAAACATTTCTAACATATGAATCTTTTCTCTTGGATAGAATCTAACATTTGTTTTATCCACCTCTTATAGAAGAATAATTCATAATTATTTTTTAAAATATTTAGTACTTGATTATCTTATTTTTCGATATCTTGTAGATATACAAATAATTGATTTTATCAATTTGTTGAACTCACTTTTTTAAAGAAAAAATAAATTTCAGTTTTCTATATTGATATACTATGTATTTTAAATTTAGTTATCAATTTCTTGATAGCAATAGAAAAAAAAGAATATAATTCTTTTTAAAAACTATTATTGTTCATATTCCCAATTGATTGTATAATTTTTTTGTGATATTCCACAGAATTGATTAATGTTTTCTTCAATTAAAATTTTTGCTCTTTTTTGTGCTAATGCCAATGTTTCCTCATCTTTTTCAGCTAACTCTTTCATTTCTTTTTGAGCTTGATCAAATGCAGATGAAGAGTCGTTTCCATTTATCGGATTTTTATTTATCCAACTATCTTTAGACTCAATAAAATTTTCTTCCTTAAAATCATCCTTATCAACGTTTGGATCACCAATAAGTTTTGCTTTTGGAATAAATACATTTATTTCATATCCATTAGTATCAATTTTAACCTTGGCTAAATCTATGCCATATTTTATAGTTCCAGTATACTCGGCAAATAGTTTTCTATCTTTTTCCATCAAATGTGTAAGACCAGAACCGGCATCTTTATTATATTCTATTACATTATGATAATATGCTTCATAAGTAATTAGATTTCCGGTTAATTCTATTTTTTTTACATTTTCAGATAATGTTTCAATATCTTTTTTACCACAACCTGTTAATAATAGTGGTAATAGTAGTAATACAATTAAATATTTCTTTTTCATATACTTCATCACCTATTTAACCTCTACCACATATGTATTGTCATATGACTTAATCCATTGTTTATAAAATTCTTCAAGAACTGTTTTAGCTTGTTCCTTAGCGGCTGGAATTAGTTTGTCATCTTTTTCACTCTTTGCTTTAGTTTCCTCTTGACATAATTTTCTTGCATTTGGTAATTCATCAGCTGATACATCTTCGCCATTTAAAAACTTAACGGATCCTATTGTTGGTTCTCCTGTCAAAGTAGCTTCCGGAACTGTAACAATTATTTTTTTGTTTTTGATATCTTCATCAATTTTAACATCCTTAAAATTAATTCCAGCAGTTATTGTTCCTTTGCAAGAAACAACATATTTATAATCATCTATATTATTAGATTTTTTATCGCAATCATTTTTTTTACATTGCTTTGCAATAATATTATATGTAACATTTATTGTTTCTAAATCACTTTTTTCTACAATTTTATCCAATGATGTTTTTACTTTTTCCGTTATTTTTCCTTCTTTATTTAGAACTAATATTACACTAATTAGTGCAATAAATATTAATGATAGTAATATTAAACAAAGTACTTTTAGAGGATTTTTTATTTTTTTATGTTTTTCTTCCTCCTTTTCTTGTTCCACTCTATCTTTAATTTGTTCATTTAAATTTTCCTTATCTTCCATAAAAATTACTCCTTCTATTATAGAATCTGAAAATCACGCGAATTTTTTATCTCTATCTTAGTTTACCATAAGTAATTAAAAAATAAAATAGAGCAAGTGTTCACTTACAAAAATGATTTAACATTTTTCCTTTATTTTTAAATAATTTTTTGTTATTATAACTTAAACAAGGAAGTGAGCACATGATAAAACAAATAAAATTGCGAAAAGATGAAAAAGAAAAGCTAAATGAAAAAAGAAAATATTATTTAGTTGATGCAAATAAATTATATTTTATTAATAAAGAGGATAATCTCGTATATCTTGATTATTACTTTGAGAAAAACGATGTTAATGAAAAATATAGAAAAGTATTATTTCAAATTGTTCCTCTAAAAAACAAAGCTATTGAATATATTTCGGGATTAGAATTTGATACAGCCTTTCTTAGTAAAGTTGATTCTCTTTCCATTTTTTTACAACCTTATGTAGCAGGAAATTCAAATTTAGTAAAAGTTATAGAAGATGATGCTATCGGATATCAGGAATATGAAGGAATAGTATTTAATGCAGATATGAAAAGTAAAAAGAATTATGATTATATAATTAATTTTTTGAAAGATATTAAAAACAATGATGAACTAGAAAAGTATATTAGGTCAATTTCTTGTTTTATGGCTGATGGTATAATTTATACAAAGGAAAGAAGAATTATTAATAGTTTAAATAATCAAATTATTGAATTAGATATGTCTTCTAAACCAAAAAACTTACATTTATTTTAAACCACTTATGTATTTTAACGATTACAAATATTATTTGTAGTCTTTTATTTTTCTACTTTTTTTCAATTTTTATAAGATTTTTCATTATTATTCATATAAAACCAAAAGTCAAGATTTAGTTCAAAACCAACCTTGACTTTATTTTATATTTATTATTTCTTGCTTTGATTGCGGCTTGTAAACCAAAAAACTAAGGATAACTTAACGGAATGTAACTACACTCCATATAGACTAAAATGACTATTTTTTATCTTTATGCAATATTTAAAATATTTTTCATTAATTCAACAAATTCATTCCATCCTAGAATTATTGACATAATAGTTGAAACAAAAGTTAATAAACTAATTATTCCTCCTAATATTTTAAATATTATATTTCTTTTTATTTTTGTTAAATTATTAGATGATATTAATCCAATACTATGTAAAATATCTAATGGTATTCCTAATATCACTTTTATTCCACATGTCAAATCATAAAACGGGTTAAATGATTTTTTTATTTCATTTTTTCTATATTCATCTAATATACCCATTTTTCTTAAAAAAGCATTATGGCACCAATTGATTTTTTCTAATTCCATATCAAGAAATCCTGTTGAAGCTAATGATAATACTTCATTCATAAAATTAATAATTATTTGGTAGTTCGGATAAAATCCGTGTATGTCTTTATATAATATAATTCCCGTATCACCTAAGATATATTGGATTTTATCACTATTAGAAACCAACCATTCATAATCTTTATTACTATATTTGTTTTTCTTAAATAAACTATATAATAATTTGCTAAATCTTTCCTTATACTCAACTATAAAATTATAATCATCAGAGCATTTTCTTATATTTAATATATTTATAATTAATCCTAAAACTATCAAAAATATAATAGTCAAAATATAATATAACATAATTAACCCTCCTAAATATTAATTATATTATATCATTAAAATTTCATTTTTTACCTATGTTCTAGCAAGAATCCATCTTTTCTACTTTTTCCATTTATTTCTAATTTTATTGTTTCATTCATAAAGTTTAACTTCCATTCAAAGTAATCATTATGAACTCTCGTTCTACAAATTCTTCTATTATTTTTTCACCAAATCCATTATAACTAATATCTAATAATTTTCTTATACTCTTTTTAGCATTTTCTATTCTTACATCTAATGGTTCAAGTAATGAACATTGTTTTTCTAATTCTAATATTTCTATTTTATATTTTTCTATTCTACTAGATAACTTCTTTTGAAACATGTCATATAGATTTATATCTATAGTTTCATCTAGATAATTATCCATTAATCTATCTAACTTTGCTGTTTCATTTTCAATTAATTGATTTAATTTATCAATTCTTTTTAACATCTTCTTTTCAGGATGTTCATCTATATCAACTCCTTTCAATAATCTTTCAGCAAGTGCTTTTCTACTATCTAAATTTTGTGTAAGATTTCTAAATATTGCTTCAGCCATATATTGTAATTTCCATTCTAGCACTTCTTTCATATCACATATATCTTTAAAACTATTCTTTGGTCTACTTTTCTTGTTATAACAAATATAACAATATGTTGTTCCATCTTTATTCTTGTGATAAATCTTTCTATTAAAATTTGAACCACATTCACATAATAATTTCTTACTCCATAAATTTTTAGGATAACATAATGCTTGCTTTCTTCCTAGTTTAATTGGTCTAGAATGACTATCCATTATTTGTTGAACTTTTTGAAAGTCTTCCTTTGATGCAAGTGGTTCATGTCTTCCTTCGACTACCACTTTTTCTACTTCACCATAATTTATTTTAGCTTTCTGCTCTAAATAATCAGGTACATATTGTTTTCTATATATTATAGTCCCACAATAGAATGGATTTCTTAATACCCTAGTTATATAAGATGCACTCCATGTTCCTCTACCAGTTGATGTAGGTATTCCTTTTCTTCTAAGTTCTCTAGCTATGGCTGTTGTTCCTTTTCCATTTATATATTCTTTGAAAATAAATCTAACTACTTCAGCTTGATCTTCATCTACAACTATTTTGTTTTTGTCTATTTTATAATATCCAAGAATATTACCAGTTCCCATTATTATTCCATTTTGAATTGCTATTTGCATTCCTGCTTTAACTCTAGTTGAAGTCTTTTTACTTTCATTTTGAGCAAGTGTAGCCATCAATGTAAGTCTTAGTTCTCCATCTTCATCATTAAATGTCCAAATATTATCTTCAGTAAAATAAACCTCAACACCAATTCTTTTTAAATTCCTTGTTTCTTGAAGAGTATCTACTGTGTTTCTAGCAAATCTCGATACCTCACGAGTGATTATTAAATTGAATTTACCATCCTTTGCATCTTCCATCATTCTTAGAAAATTTGGACATTTCTTAGTAGAAGTTCCTGTTATACCTTCATCTATATATTTGTCATATAGAACCCAATCAGGATGTTTAGCTAATATTTCATCATAATACTGAACTTGATTTCTAAAGCAGATAATTGTGCTTCATGTTCAGTTGATACTCTAGCATATATTGCTACTATTCTTTTCATTTTCCTCACCTCTACTAAGATTTATCATTTTTAACTAAAAAGTTTAAATGTGCAAATTAGTCTGATCAATGTGTAAATTTTTAATTACAAAAGGAAAAGAAGTATTTCTACTTCTTTTCATCGTAATATTCCCAATGATATCCTCCACATGTTTTTATATCTTTTCTGCATGCCTGAGTAATACTGCATGGCTTTTTACCTACAAAAACAGATGCCTCATTGACTGAATCGAATACTTTATTTAATTCTATACATCTAACCTTTTTTTGAAAGTTCTTAAACTTACAATTGGGGCAAGAATGTTTTCTGAATCCTGTTCTTGATGATACAACAGATTGATATGACGTATGACAAACAGGACAAAGCCACCATGCTTTTTTCCCAGTATGAGCTGGTATCTTATCTGGAGTTAGGGGATAATTTTTTTCATAATCCCATTCTTTTACTATTTCAGGATATAAATGCTCCAATGAATTAAATCCAACGTTTGATAATATTGTTCTGCAAATGTCTGCATTATCTCTTACACAATCAACATCAACATGTAAATTACATCCAAAATCTTTGTTAAATATATCAATTATTTCTTTTATTGGTTTAGTCATATGCGTACCATTATTAGTTATCTTAGGAGTAATTATACAGTATTTTTCGTTTTCTATTGTTGGACATTTAGGTTCTCGAACTCTTATTATTGTTATTCCATTTTTATGACATATGTTATTTTTGTTAATATCTTTTTGAACATCCTTATGCCATCTATAACCATCGTATTCTATTCCTACATTCAATGATGGTACATATATATCAATTTCTTTTCCATTAAGAAAATCAGGCCTATATTGTTCTTGAATGTCATTAAAACATTTTGATAGATAATAGTAAATCATTTTCTCTGGAATAGATACTCTAGACATACATATACCACAACTTAAACTTTTATATGATTTTAAATTACTTTCGAGTATTTCTTTAGTCCTCCCACATACACATTTGCATAACCATTTTGGTTCATGTGCTCCACTCTTTGGTTTTATATAGTCTTCTGATTTACTTACTACTGTCAAATATCCAAAAGTATCACCAATTTTAATTTCTTGTGCATGTTTGCATCCGTCTCTTCCTAATCTTTCATTTTTCTTTAACCAATCTGCATATATATAAACGATATTTCCGCATTTCGTGCATTCACAAAGCCATTTACTAGAACCAATATATTCTTTAACCAATAGGGTCCCATATATCTTTCTAGATAAATCTTCGAATCTTCCCATTAAAACACCTACTTTATTTTTTTATTTCTTCAATAGTAAACTCATGATATTTTGTCTTATATTTATTTGATTTTGGATTGCATCTTTTGGCAACTTCAGTAAAATGCATTCTAAATCCAAATAATTTAACACTTTGTCTTTCTAATTCTGAGCAGCTATCAAAAACACCTAAAACCTCATTATTATCATTTTTAACAGCTATTTTCTTTCTAGGTCTATTTCTTTGAGCCGATAATCTTTGTTCTTCTTTTGAATCATAGGTACACCATCCTAAATTTTTACCAAGTTTTAGATAGTCAACTATTACTGATCTCTCAACACCAGTAATATCTGAAATCTCATTTGAGGTTAACTTAGGATTATTTTTTTTAATCTTACATATTTCATATATTTTACTTTTACGTGCGTCGATTTCGCATTTTTCCCAATCGATTTTATCAAAATCTATTATTTTTGAAAGATAAGATTTAACAATATTTTCTTTCATCCATTCTATTGATGAAACACTAGCATCAATTATTATATAATTATTAATACCATTCTTTTTTGCTAGCAAATATTTATTATTATCGTTTTCTTTTTCTTTTCTTTTGTTTTTTCTACTAAAGTTCTTTCTTGAATTATAATGTTGGTCTCCATTAACCTCTATTATTGTATTATAGTCTACTAAATAGAAATCATATCTATATCTACCTACCCATTTAAAATTCACAGATGATAATTGATGAATAAAATTAATATTTGCTTGAATTAATACAGAATGCATAAACTTTTCTGGGTAGGAAAATCCATCGTTACAAACAGGACATGAAAAACCTTTATTTACAAAGTCAGCCATTCTCATTTCTTTTATAGTTTTACAATATGGACATTTAAAGTTTAATCTTACATGACTTTTTTCAGTATACTTGTATGAATCCTCTATGTTATTAAAATACAATTGTAAATTCGGTCTAGTTGTAGCAATGTCATTTTTCCCTTTTATAACCACTATATTTGTACATAATGGACACCCAACACCTTTTAAGAGATTTGATTCTAATATCCAATTTTCATATTTATCTTTGTTGCATCTAATTTTATAATATTTTTCTTTCTTTTGGATTTTTCTTTCTTTATCTCTTTGCTTGTCATATCTAGTTTGGTTAAGTATCTCATATTTTCGATCAATTATAATAACATCTCTGTTATTGTCTGTAAGTACATCACCTATTTCAAATCTAAATTCATCGGTATATATTTTTAGGAATTTACCTAGTGCACATTTTTTCAAATTCCCACTATCTATATCAAACTCTCCGTATTTGGGATTAAATATTTTTACAAATCTATTCTTATGGTTTAAAATCTTAAATGAATCAGTTATATCACCATATTGAAAAGTTACACTCTTATTAATACTTTTACCCCAATCAATTTTATTATTTGAATCAGTCGGTAAGACAGATAAGTCAATATATTTTTTTATCATAAAAAATCACCTATACATTTAATATTATACCATACAAAAACACTATAAAAAGTATAGTGCTTTATTTTATAATCTCTGCTATTATTTTATCTCCATGAGTTTTAATTTTTATTGTAGTCAAAATATTAGCGCTCTTTAGTTCCTCCATTGTTTTAGGTCTAATCTCAACCAATTTATCAAGTTCGTCATTTGTAAATACATAGTATGCTGGTATATTCATTTCGTTAGATCTATTTTTTCTTAATTCAATCAATCTTTCCCTTAAATTATCATCTAATGGAGTTCTTATACTATTACAATACTTTTCTTTATAGTAATCATAATAATTGATTTCCTCTTTTGATGATAAATTTATATATGATTGAGCCATTTCTTCCATACCTTTTTTGGAATCAAGGTATTCATCATTACCTCTATGGTCTAAATCATATTCTATTTGTCTAACCAATGCGTCAGCTCTTAATATTTTATACTTCATTTCTTTAGGAGCTCTATTGGTATTTAATATTGTATCTTGATTAGCAGCTACGACTAATACTCTTCTATAATATTCAAAATTCTTTGAAGCAAATAATTTCTTGATAGCTGATGAATTACTTTCCCATATTTTTCTAATTACTTCTCTTTGAGCCTCTACTTGTCTTAAAGGAGAATACATTCCTTTTTTGATTTTCTTGCCATTAATAGTAAACTCTCTAATAAAGTCTCCTTTATCGGTTACTGTGATATTACCAACTAGATTTTTACATTCAACATAATAAGTATATACTGGTGTAATTATTACATAGTCAATTTGAGCAATTAAATCTTCATGTTTAACTTTAATATCTCTTAAGACATACATACCAATATGAGCTTTCTTTAATTGATATGCTATTTCGTTTTCTCCATCTAATCCTTTTTTCACAATATATAATTCATTTAAAAGATCTTCGTTATTTGGATATTCCTCATTTAATTTTTTTAAAGCATCATATTTATTTTGTAAGTCACTATTTTCTTTATAAAAAATTGTATCTTTAAATCTAAATGCATCGATTGCACTATCTATTAATCCCACGTATATCACCTATGTATTATTATAACACATAAAAAGCAGATTTTATCGTCTGCTTAGCTATTTTTAATGCTTATTCATCAAACCAGTGAGGATCGTAATATTCATATATTACTTTACCATTTTTACCAATACCATTAGACATTTTTCCTCCTTTTCGGCGGTTTTCTTCTTTAGGTAGTAATTGTAAGCATCGATTACAATCATCTAGTTCTTCAACTGTTCTAGCTGTCCAAATTGGTATAATGTGATCTACACATAATTTATCTTTTTCATTATATGATTTCTTATAAGAATATTCATACATATCTATCATTCTTTGAACGTATTCTTCTAAATCTCTTCCTAGTATTTCTTCTACAGTCTTTGTTCTAACAAAACCTTTTCTTTCATAAGACTTACAAATTGCGTTATAAACTTGTTGTTTAAGTTTTTGAAATGGTGTTTGTTCCGTTTTAGCTTTAGCTCTTCTTCTGGAATTGATTTCATCTTTATTTAAATTATATAATTCTCTTCTTTGTTTATTAATCTCTTCTTCGTTTTCGTTGTATCTTTTTCTTCTTGATTCATTTCTTTTATCTTTATATAATTCATATTTTTCTTTTGAAGCTTTTCTTCTGCATTCTTTACAAGTGTTTCTATATGAATTTCTATCTTATCTAAATTCAAATTCATTTATATTTTTCTCAATTCCGCATTTATTACAAATCTTTACGTCCAAAAGAATCACTTCCTTAATTTTAATATTATAGTACAAAATTTAACTTCCATTCAATATAATCTTGGATAGATATTTCCAAATTTTCTCTTTTTTCTTTCATCTCTTTCCATTCTTTAAGTCCTTTTACCACATCTTTAGCATATTCATTTAAATTATTTGAAATATCTTCAATATTTATATCAAAATATGGCATTAGTTCTTCCTGCCACATAGCTATATATATTAGATCTATTGGATTAGATAAATCATAATCTCTGATTGCATCTATACTAATTTCATATAATTCTGCTAGTTCTTTTAATCTTCCTGGTAGTGGTTTAGTAGCATTTCTTTCATAGTCTCTGATTGTTCTTGCTATATCTTTACCTCCCAATCCTAATTCTTCCGCTACATTCTTTTCATCTAAGTATCTAAACTCTCTAATAAATTCTAATCTTGCACCTTTAGTTAAATCTCTTAATACTGGTCTGAAAAAATAATTACTCATAAATAAAACCCTCCTTTAATTAATTTTTTCAATAAAAAAGAGTCATTAAGACTCTGAAGTAATTCCACAATTATTCTTTTATATTATTTACTGATAAAAATCACTTCCTTTCGCCCACGGTATTACGCAATCCTAGTATGCGCAGCTAATGTTGCGATAAAAAAACATTATTTTATGGTACTAAAGTTGCGTTTTTTCTTTGATTGCACCTATATATAATTTTTTTGTGGACTTGGCTAAGTACATTAACCAATCCCTTTTTATTCTTTTTAAAAAATCAAGAATTCCTTTTATTTTCAACAAAAAAAGAGCTTTTCAGCTCTTTATTTTTTTGCTATTTCGTATGCGTTCGCCTACTATTTATTGCGTTCTTTGATTGCGGCTTGTGCAGCAGCAAGTCTAGCAACTGGAACTCTAAATGGTGAGCAAGATACATAATCAAGTCCAACATTATGATAGAATTCAATAGATTTAGGATCTCCACCAGTTTCACCACATACACCTAATTGTATATCTGGTCTTGTTGATTTTCCACCCTTAACAGCCATTTCGATTAATTTTCCAACGCCTTTTTGATCAAGAGTTTTAAATGGATCTTCCTCATAAATCTTTGTTGCATAATAACTTGGTAAGAATTTACCAGCATCATCTCTAGAGAATCCAAATGTCATTTGAGTTAAATCATTAGTACCAAATGAGAAGAATTCAGCTTCCTTAGCAATTTCATCAGCAGTAATTGCTGCTCTCGGAATTTCAATCATAGTACCAACTTGATATTTTAATTCAATATTAGCAAGAGCAATTTCTTCATCAGCAGTTGCAACAACTATATCTTTAACATATTTAAGTTCTTTAACTTCTCCAGTAAGTGGAATCATTATTTCCGGAACAATATCCCAATCAGGATGATTCTTCTTAACATTAATAGCAGCACGAATTACAGCTCTAGTTTGCATTTTAGCTATTTCTGGATAAGTTACAGCAAGTCTACAACCACGATGACCCATCATTGGGTTAAATTCATGTAATCCAGCAATAATTTCTTTAATTCTTTCTACTGGTTTATTTTGAGCCTTAGCAAGTTTTTCAATATCAGCTTCTTCAGTAGGAACAAATTCATGTAGAGGTGGATCTAAATAACGAATTACAACACTATCACCTTCTAATGCTTCATATAAAGCTTCAAAGTCACCTTGTTGATAAGGTAAAATCTTTTCTAAAGCAGTTTCTCTTTCTTCTAAAGTATCTGCACAAATCATTTCTCTAAAAGCAGCAATTCTATCTTCTTCAAAAAACATATGCTCTGTTCTACAAAGTCCAATACCTTCAGCACCAAGTTCATGAGCCTTCTTAGCATCTCTTGGAGTATCAGCATTTGTTCTAACTTTTAATGTTCTAAATTCATCAGCCCATGCCATTACACGACCAAATTCACCAGTAATTGTAGCATCTACAGTTGGAATAATACCTTCATAAATATTTCCAGTTGTTCCATCAATAGAGATTTCATCACCTTCATGGAATGTTTTACCAGCTAAAGTAAATTTCTTATTAGCCTCATCCATATGGATATCACCACAACCAGATACACAACAAGTGCCCATACCACGAGCAACAACTGCTGCATGACTAGTCATACCACCACGAACAGTTAAAATACCTTGAGCAGCTTTCATACCAGTAATATCTTCTGGAGAAGTTTCAAGTCTTACTAAAACAACTTTTTCACCTTTTTCAGCCCACTTAACAGCATCATCAGCAGTAAATACAATTTTACCAAAAGCAGCACCAGGTGATGCACCTAATCCCTTACCAATAGCTTTAGCATTCTTTATAGCAGCTTCATCAAATTGAGGATGTAATAAAGTATCTAAATTTCTTGGATCAATCATTAAAACAGCTTCTTCAGGAGTGCGCATTCCTTCATCAACTAAATCACAAGCAATTTTTAAAGCGGCCTTAGCTGTTCTCTTACCATTTCTAGTTTGTAACATATAAAGTTTACCATGTTCAACAGTAAATTCCATATCTTGCATATCTCTATAATGATTTTCTAAAGTATTACAAACACTAACAAATTCTTTAAATGCTTCTGGGAATTTTTCTTCCATTTCACTAATATGCATTGGAGTTCTAACACCAGCAACAACATCTTCACCTTGAGCATTAGTTAAGAATTCACCAAATAATCCTTTTTCTCCAGTAGCTGGATCACGAGTAAACGCAACACCTGTTCCACAATCTTCACCCATGTTACCAAAAGCCATAGATTGAACATTAACAGCAGTTCCCCATGAATAAGGAATATCATTATCTCTTCTATACACATTAGCTCTTGGATTATCCCATGATCTAAATACAGCCTTAATAGCGCCCATTAATTGTTCTTTAGGATCACTTGGGAATTCAGAACCAATTTTATTTTTATATTCTTCTTTAAATTCTCTAGCAAGTTCTTTTAAATCATCAGCATCAAGTTCAACATCTAACTTAACACCTTTTTCTTCTTTCATTTTATCAATTAATTCTTCAAAGTATTTCTTTCCAACTTCCATAACAACGTCAGAATACATTTGAATAAATCTTCTATAACAGTCCCATGCCCATCTTGGATTATTAGATTTCTCAGCTAATACTTCAACTACATCTTCATTTAAACCTAAATTTAAAATAGTATCCATCATACCAGGCATAGATGCTCTAGCACCACTTCTTACAGAAACAAGTAAAGGATTTTCTTTATCGCCAAATTTTTTACCAGTAATTTCTTCCATTTTACCAATATACTCATTAATTTGATCTTGAATCTCTGGACTTATTTCTTTTCCATCTTCATAATATTTTGTACATGCTTCAGTAGTAATAGTAAATCCCTGAGGAACTGGTAAACCTAAATTTGTCATCTCAGCTAAATTTGCACCTTTACCACCTAATAGATTACGCATATCAGCGTTACCTTCAGTAAACAAATAAACATATTTTGTCATTAAATCTTCCTCCCTTAAAATGTTTATTATGCTCTAGGATGAGCCTTCATATAAGCAAGCCTTACCTCATCATTTGTTAAATGAGTATAAATACCTGTCGTACCCAAACTAGAATGTCCCAATAATTCTTGCACACTTTTAATATTACAACCTTCATTTAACAACATAGTTGCAAAAGTATGTCTAAATGTATGGGGTGATACTTTTGATTTAATACATGATTTCTTAACAATTTTATCAATTATAAGTCTTATCCCTCTATCAGTTAACTTATCACCTAAATGATTAATAAATAAATATTCACTATCTTTACCATTTAATAGTTTACTTCTACATTCCTTCAAATAAGAATCAAGAACTTTAGCACATTCCTTATTATAGAACACAAATCTTTCCTTACTTCCCTTACCCATTATCTTAATTTCTCTTTCACTAAAATCAATATCTTTAATTTTAATATTAGATAATTCACTAACTCTTAATCCAGTAGCAAAAAGCATTTCCAAAATAAGTCTATTACGATATTCATAATCATCTTTATCAATAACACTTATCATAGTTAAATACTCATCATACTTAAAATAATTAGGTAACCTCTTAGGAACTTTTAAATTACTTGCTGCCTTAAAAGGATTTCCATTAATCTTTTCTTCTAACTCTAAATAATTATAAAAACTTCTTATTGAACTATCAATTCTATTAATAGTAGTACTTTTATAATTTTGTTTAGCTAAAAATAAAGTAAAATTAGATACATCCTTATATTTAACAGTTAAATAATTTAAATTATTCTTATCTAAATATTCAAAATATTTAAATAAGTCTAATTCATAATTTTTCTCTGTATAATCCGAATATTTTTTCTCATAAGAAATATAATCTAAAAATTCATATATTATCTCTTTTCCTTCCATATTATCACTCCTTAAGTCTACCATAAAAAAAAGAAAAAAACTATTAAATAGCTTCTTTCTTTACAATTTTTCAATTTTTTCTTGTTTTTGTTTTTTAGTTTTTTTAACTTTACTATTTTTCTTTATTGCTCTATCTTTTGGAGGTTCTAAATTAACATTTTTTACTTCTTTTTTCTCTTTCTTAAGTTTATATTTATCACTTCTCATATATTTAACTATAAAATAAACTATAATACAAAATACTCCAAAACTAATACCATAAATATAATTTAAATAAGAATCAATAAAACTTTCATATTTTATTTTAATAACATAATTTGATTCTAGAAAACCATTTTTAACTTTAATTACTATTTGACTTCCATCACTTATATTATCATTTCCAGTTATCTCATATTCATAATTATCATCGTTAACTATATTTAAATTTAACTTTTTAACACCATATTTAACTAATAAATTATATTCAAACACAGACTGTTTAAAATTTAAATTATATTTATCTATAGTTATATTTTTAAGCATTGGTGGATCATCACTTATATTTTTACTTACTAATAAAGCATAAGTAGTAATTACATCATTATCAACGACATCTATTGTTATTGTATTAAATCCATCAACTAAATCATTTACATTATCACTTATATTAACAACTGCAGTATCACTAACTGCATTCGCAACCACATTTAATTTTGATGTATCACCTTTAATACTTATATTATAACTATAAATAAATTTACTAAAATTAATTTCATATCCTTCAACACTAAGATCTTTTAAGTAATTAATAGTATCACTACTATTATTTTTAAAACAAGCATATAAACTTGAATTCTTAGTTAAATTATAAACACTATATTTTTTATAATTTTCACAAAGAGCATCTTCACTCCATCCAACAAATTCAAATCCTTCATTTGTTGGAGGAATTATATTGGCAATATGTGTCTCGCATCCAGCATCTCCAGTTGTCTCGCATCCCGTTTTAATTAATGTTTGACTCTCATCCATAAAATATAAATTTAATTCATACTTTCTTTTATTACCTACAGCAGTTGTTGTAGTTGTTGTAGTTGTCGTAGTTGTTGTAGTTGTCGTAGAATTAGTAGTATTGCCACTTCCATCTCCTTTAACCGTAATTGTATATTTTAAATCTCCATTATCATGAAAATTACTCTCAGAACTTAAATACTTGAATTTGATTTCACTTAAGGATATAACATATTTTTGATCATTACCTATCTTAGGAGCACTAAAAGTAAATATTCCAATTGTAGTTGGAGCGTTAAATCCAGGCCCTATAATATTTAAATTACTATTATTACCACTATTACTATAACCTTTTGTATATACTTCACTCTTTAATTTAATATCGTTACCATAATCTAAATTAGCAGTTAAATTATACAAACTATTAGAAGAATTAGATAATATACATTTAAAATCATTACCACTTTTAACAGTTCTATCACAATAAAACTCTATTGCAAAAACATTTAATGGAATTAATAATAACATAAACAATAAATATTTAATATTTTTCACTAACAAACACCCTATCTTTATATATAAAGAATAACATAAACTAGACTAAAATTAAAGTCTAAAATTATTTTAATATGCTTTTTAAATAATTAACTACCCCATCATTATTATTATCGTCTAATGTAATATCATTTGCTTTATTTTTTACTTCGTCTAAAGCATTTTTCATTGCAACACCAAAACCAACATTTTCAATCATTACGACATCATTTAGTCCATCACCAAACGCTATAATATCATTATTATTTATACCTATTTTATCTTTTAATATACATAATCCATTAAATTTATTATCATTTTGATTTATAAGAGTTATCCATTTTTTATTTGAAAAAGAATCTTCCATTATAAATGAACCAATATCTTTATAATTATTTTTTAAATCCTCTAAAAATACATTAACCATACTTTTATTTTTTAAACTTATAGTAACATTATACACTTCATTTATTTTATCAAAAAATTCATCTTTATTATCTATTTTTTCAACATATGGTTCAATATTTCCTGTTCTTGATCGATAACTCAAAATATTCTCATAACTATTTATTTCAAAAACTTCATATTCATCTAAATATTTTATAAATAACGCTTTAATATTTTCAGTTTTAATAGAACTTTTATATAAACTTTTATCATTACTTACATCATAAATATACGTTCCATTATTTCCAATTATATAATTAATATAATCAAATCCCCCTAATGCATATTTAGCTCTTCCTAAAGTTCTACCTGTATCTACACATATGATATAGCCTTTATCTTTTAGCTCTTTCAAATATTTTTTGCTTTTTTCACTTACATTCTTATTTTTATTCAATAAAGTTCCATCTAAATCAGTTACAATCATTTTATACATACTACATACCTCATATCATAATAATTTTATCAAAGATATAATTTATTTCAATAATTTTTATCAAAATAAAACCTAAAGATATTAAATCCTTAGGTATAATTTCAAATGGTAGCGGCGGAGAGATTTGAACTCCCGACCTGCCGGGTATGAAAAATAAGCCCTAAATTAAATTACCGTTTATTTTTTACCGTTTCCCTTATTAAATAAGGCTTCGCTCCGATATATATTATAAAATAAAATATAAGTAAATTCAAGTAAATTCAAATAAATATAAATAATTTTATATAAAAATTCCCTAAAATTTCCCTGAATATTTTTTAAGCATTAAATTTATTTTCTTTCTTTTTTTATATATTCAATGTTAAACTCATCTAAATCGCTTATTTTAATTGTACCATCTTCTAGTGAAGATTTTAATCCCTCTTGATATTCGTTAGGGGCATAAATTACTTTAATATATTGACTCTTTTGACAAGGTAAGTAATAAATATATTCATCATCTTTATAAATTTCTTCTAAAGCAGAAGCACAAGTAAAGTTTTCGTTATTTTTACTACTATCAACAATGACAAATTCTTTTTCAATATCATATTTTGAATTATTAAAAACAGTAATATTAAATATCTTTATTATAACTCCTTTTTTATAACCCATACGAATATCATCTATTGAATAAATACTATTAACTTTTGATATTGAATAAGTTAAAGATTTCCACTCAACTGTACCACCATCTTTTAGTTTAAAAGGTATAGGTATTAACAAAATCAATAATATTATAATAATCACAATTTTAGCAATTTTTTTACTTTTCATTTTTCATATCCTTTCCACAAACTATCTTTGTTAATAATATTATACCATATTATTGATAAAAATAGTAATACAATGGTATTGATATGTCAAATAAGATTAAAATGTATAAAAAAAATAGATATTTCTATCTATTATTACTCATATTGGTAGCGGCGGAGAGATTTGAACTCCCGACCTGCCGGGTATGAACCGGATGCTCTAGCCAACTGAGCTACACCGCCATTTCCAAAGCACAAAATTATATTATCAAATAATTTAACTTTGTGCAATAGTTTTTAAAATTATTTTAGTATAAAAATAAGCTTTATTTATTCCTCAGGAACATCACTTTTAACTTTATCTTCAGTTACAAATTCATAACTACCATCATCAAAAGTAACTTTAATACTTAATCCTAAAGCATAATTATATTTATTATATATAACAATTATTTCTTTTTCTTTAATATTTTTATCATAACTAAATTCTTTAATGCCATATGATTCTAATAATTCATTAAATTCAGTACTTTCTTCTTCTAATGCTTTTTCAAATTTAATAGTATAAGTATTATTCCAATTACTCTTATCATTAGAAGTATGATCAACATTAAAATCTTTTTCTTTAATTTCCTTAAAAGAATAACCTTCTTTAACAGTTAACTTAACAGTCTTATTAACTTTATTATTCGCATTATCACTTATAATTATTTCAATTTTATAATTACCTACTTTACTACTTAAATCTCCATCATTAGCGTCCTTAAAACTTACAACACATGGCATTGATAAATCAGTACAAGTATTAACAAAATCATAAGCATTATATTCTTCATTAACACCAACAGTTAAATCGTTAACACCCACTATTGGTTTAGTCGTATCTTTAACAAATACCTTTCCTCTACTAATATCATCATTTTTTATAACCCTAAAAGCATATTCTCCTACTGAAGAAACTTTACCTTCATCATCTGTTACAACTGACGATAAATCTAATTTATAATCACCATAATTATCACATTTAATATAATCTTTAATATCTGTACTTAACTTACTACCTAGTTCAACAGTTACATCTTTAACTTTAAGATAATTCTTTTTATAATAATTTTTATAACCATAATAAAGACTACCAATAACTAATAATATAATTAAAATTACTATAACAACATTTCTTTTATAATGATCTTCTATATAAAAATCTTCGTCCATTAAATCCACCTCGCAAAGTATATATTTCTTGTATAACCCGCTTCATAACTATCATAAAATCCATTAATTGCCTCTATTGTTTTTCTAACTAAATTCTCTCCTGATTTAACTCTTATATTAAGGACATCTTTTTGTAATTGTTTTCTAAACATATAATCTTCAATATATTTATTTAATACATAATCTATTTTTTCAAGAGTCTTTAAATCTTCTTCATTATTTACATCAGTTTCAAATATAAATTTACGGTATATTTCTATTAATCTTCCACTAATATAATCATCATCAAAAAACGTAAAATTATTTATATTATAAAAATTAGGACAATGTTCTAAAACTTTTTTATTATTCATAATTATTATTTCCTTCTCTATTCTAAATAATTATATCACTTAATAAGACTATCTTTCAACAATTTTATCTATTTTACTAGCACATATACTTCCTATTAATACAGCTCCAATACCTGCAAGTTCAGGATAATACATATATAAAACGAATGCGATTATTCCAATTAGTATACCATAAATAACTTTTCCAGTTGTTGTAATAGGACTTGTTTTATAATCAGTTGCAATAAATACAAAAGTAAAAAGAACACTATTGGAAAATAAACTATCAAGTACAAGAATAATATCTCCCTTAATAAAACCATAAATAATAATTAAAATAAAATATGTAACAAATGAACTTATTGTAATTTCTTTCTTATAAAAATCTTGGCAAAATAATATTATTACACTTATTAACAGAAGAATTATATTAGTAGTGTTTATTCCTCCACTACCCATTCCCATAAAATAATCAAGAGGTCTTAAATGTAAATTATTCATCTTTTCATAAACATTTAAAAAACTAAAATCTCCAACTAAATTCATAATAATAAATATTATTAATGCCATAACAGCAACAACATTAACATATTTTTTCTTCATTAATTTATATAAAAACAAACAAACAAAACAAACTATTGCAAATACATAAATTGGAGTATTTATACTTATAACACTAGCAAGTAATAACCCATAAAAAGGATAATTATACATATTAATACAAGATATTAACTTAGTATTCTTATGTTTAATAAATCTATCATAAATAAATGGTACAATCATTCCAATAACTATCCCTAATATATCAAATATTAAAGGTTTAAACATCCCAAATAAATTTACTAATCCTTGCGTATATAATTTAATTCCATTTTTATAAAAACCTGCAATAACTAAAGGAATAATAGATAATAACATAATATTATTTATTTTTTTAATATTTAATTTTGTATCTATAAATCTATTCATTTTTTTCTCCTAAAGATATATTTGAAGGACACACATACTTACAAGCTCCACATTTAATACATTTATCCATCTTATAACCAGTAACTGGATTAGCGCCTACTGGACAATGTTTAACACATAAACCACATCTAATACATGGCATAGTTTCATTAAATACTTTACTTGTAACAAATATACTTCTAATATTTTCTGTGATAATCATATCATCATCATTAACTTCATAACCAGATATTAATCCGTTAATAACCAAATGATAATCATCACCTTTAATTTTAAAATTTTTATCTAATAATTCTTTTACACTAGTACCAATTTTAACATTAACAATTTTAGGTTTATTAATCATATTACCACTTACTGTAATTAATTTTTCTGTAACTGGTTTATTCTTCCTTAACACTTTATATATATTAAATACATCATTTACATCTAAAAATATAGCATCATTATTAAATAATTCATCTTTTAATATCATCTTATTTCCAATCGGATATAAATCAGCCATTAATTTTAAATTGATATTAGGATAAGTACCAATTAAATTTAATAAATTAACAACATTATCAGTATCATTATCTTTAACAACCATTACACATTTATTTATACCAAGAATTTTAATTAATGCATCTACTGTATCTAATATATTATCAGAATAACTGCTAATTAACTTACTTAAATTTTCTTCATACAATTCATAATCAATTCCCGATATAATTAAATTTTTACTTTCAAAATCTTCTCTAATACTAGTATATTTATGAATTAAATCAATAAATTCTTCTTTACTATATTTATTAATATTTTTAACACTTTTCTTTATCGCTTTATTTTCCATAAAATCATTAGCTATACATATACATTTAACTTTTTCCTGGTTTACATTCATTTCATTTAAACTAACAATTTTACCTGAAACACTGCTAAAAATAAGTTGATTATCATTATCAAATATTGGTTCATCTAATGTTACTTTATCATGATTCTTTTTAAGTAATTTATAATTATTATAAAAAGGAATATATATATAATCTGGATTCAAAAAATTCTTTATTTCTTTATCACATTTTAAATTTTCATCTTTATCTAACTTTAAAAAACGTGCCATACTTATCAACTACCTTTACATAAGTATAACACGTTAATTATAAATTAACATTATTTAATTTCTTCATTATTATTTAATGTTTCATAATATGTTACTATTTCTTTATCATAATATGTAATTACTCCACTTGGTAAAAGCAACATTCTATCAATATTTAAGCTATCAACAAACTCTAAATTATGAGATACCACTAACATAGTTCCTTCGTAATCTTTAAAGATATCGGCTATTTTTAACTGAGTCATAGGATCTAAATGATTGGTTGGTTCATCAAGTAATAACGTATTTGCTCCACTAAGAGCTATTTTAGCAAGTCCAACCCTTGATCTTTCTCCCGGTGATAAAACTCCAGCAAGTTTATTAATATCCTCTCCTGAAAATAAGAAATTACCTAAATATCTTCTAACTTCATAATCAGCTAGTCCATAATTATTAAAATTATTTAAAATCGTTTTAGAGTTATCAATAATTTCATGTTCTTGAGCATAATAGCTAATTAAAGTTTTATCATTAATTTTAATTTCGCCATCTATTGGTTTTAATGTACCCATAATTAATCTTAAAAGTGTTGTTTTACCAATTCCATTTTCTCCAACAATAAGAATTTTTTCTCCTCTTTGAATAGTAAATGATAAATCGTTATATAATAAGTTATTTTCATCATAACCAAATTTTAAATGATTAACTTCAATAGGAATACTAGTACTTGGATAATTAATTTTAATTTTAAATTTAGTTATTTTTTGTTTCTTTTCTGCTTCTACTTTAACCTGTTTTAATTTTTCTAACTTTTTAATTCTATCTTTAGCAATATTAGCTTGTTTTTCAGTTCCATGAAGATATTTAGCAATTATTCTTTTTAACTTTTCTTCCTCATCACTTTGCTTAGCTATTAATCTTTCTCTTGCTTTATCTTTTTCTTCCTTAATTTTTAGATATTTTTCATAATTACCATTAAATATTTCAAAATTATGTTTTACTTTATCAACATATAATGTTTTGGTAGTTACTTCATTTAAGAAAGATGTATCATGAGATATTACTAGAATCATTCCATTATATTGTTTTAAGTATTCAATTATAAAATCTTTAGTATCTAAATCTAAATGATTAGTTGGTTCATCTAAAAGAAGAATATGAGCTTTAGAATATAATAAACGAGCAAACGCTATTTTAGATTTTTGGCCACCAGATATATCTTTAAGTTTTAAATCTAACATATTAGAATCAATATTCATTCCACTTATTATTTTAAGTAAAATATTTTCATAATTATATTGATCATAATAATCTAATTCATTATTTATTTTATTAATTTTTTTAGTTATAATTTTATATTCTTTATCATCAGCTGTAACCATTTTTTCATATAAAGCAGTTAACTCCTCTTCTAACCTTTTTATTGGTCTACCTTCTAACAAATATTCAAAAACTGTTAAATCACCATTTTCCGGAGTTTTAATAACTTGAGGTAAATAACCAATTTTATAATCAGTTGGAATAACCATTCTACCATTATCAAGAGGAATTTCACCCAATATAACTCTAAATAATGTCGTTTTACCTGCACCATTAACACCTACTATTCCTACTTTATCATTTGCATTAAAACTGCTACTAGCGTTATCATAAACAACTTGAGTTCCAAAATTAAGATATATATTTTCAAATCGCATTAGTTATTCACCTCTCTTTAATTAATCAATAATAAAAGTATAACACAAAATAAAAGAAATATTATAAGTTATTTTGTAACTTTAATATTTTTTAGTAAGCACCAAAAGCACTTACAATTTGCGTCTCTATATATTCTTATTACCCAAAAGGCGTCATTTTACTTGTTTATTTAAAAACTTTTACACTCGTTTGATGTTATTTCAAATTATTAAAAATTGGCAAAAATAAAAAAGACAACTTTTTCAAGCCATCTTTCTAAAAATTAGTTTTCTTTAAGAAAGTCTAATGCTTTACGCATTTTTAAATCATAACCGATAACTTCACTATCTCCAATATGAGTAGTAATTTCTTCTTCAGTAGTTCCATACATTTCAGCTAATCTCTTAACTTCTGCTTTAACTTCATCATCAGTTACAGTTAAATTTTCCTTTTCTACAACACCTTCAAGTAAGTATCTAGTTTTAATTCTAGCAACTGCTTGTGGTTCAATATTTTTCTTTAAAGTTTCTAAATTTCCTTTAGTAAACTCTAAATATTGTTCTAAACTAATACCTTGCATTGATAATTCTCTTCTATAATCATCAATCATACGTTCTTTTTCATCTTCAATGATTTCAGGATTAATTTCTACTTCTAAATTTTCAACAGCTTTTCCAATTAATTCATCTAAATATTTATTTTCAGCATCTTCTTCTTTATGAGTAAGTAAATCCGCTTTAACTTTTTCTTTTAACCCTGCTTCATCTTTAACATCGTCATAGCCTAAATCTTTAAAGAATTCTTCATTAATTTCAGGTAACACTCTCTTCTTAATTAAATTTAATTTAACTTTAAATAATACATCTTTCCCCTTTAAATTTTCAACATAATCTTCTGGAAATTTTAAGTTAAGTTCTTTTTCTTCTCCAACTTTCATTCCAATAACTCCATCTTCAAATCCAGGAATAAATGTATTAGTACCCAATTCTAAAGGATAATTAGCTCCAGATCCACCTTCTAATTTTTCTCCGTCAACAAATCCTTCGAAATCAATTACAGCAGTATCTCCTTTTAATGCTTCTCCTTCAGTTTCTTCAACAACATCAGCATAATGAGATCTTAAATGTTCAATTTCATGATTAACTTCTTCTTCGGTAACTTCTACTTTTTCTTTTTTAACACCTAATTTAGTATATTTACCTAATTTAACTTCCGGTTTTTCAATAATAGTAAATTTATAAGTAATACCTTTTTCATTTACTGAAGTAATATCTACTTTACCAGGGCAAACAGGATGTAACTTATTTTCAGCAACAACATCTTTATATGCTCCATCTAAAGCCATTTCACTTGCTTCCATATATAAAGATTCAATACCAAATTTTTTAATAAATACTTCCTTAGGACAATTTCCTTTTCTAAAACCATCTACTTGAGTATCTTTAGATTTCTTTTTAAATGCTTTATCTAATAAATCATCCCATTTTTTTCCTTCAACTTTAAATTCTATTTCTTTAACGTTTTTCATTCTATCTTCCTTCCCTTAACAAAAAATATTATATCTAAGTTTATAATATTAATCAAGCAATTTTGCATGCATTATTTTGAGCACATAAGAGGAATTCTACAACTATTTATACAACCAATTTAGAACAAATATAATAAATAAAATTTATTATTTTCGGCTTTCGCCTTTATTTTCCTGCTTCACAGATAAAGTAACCTTTATTCTCCACAGGCTTAAATTCCGATAGTCGCTACCGTACATTATTTGTTTTATTATGAATTATATAATTTTCTATGTACTATATGTTTATTAATCTTACATTTATTTAAAAAATAATTATATACAAATCCTAACGCATCCAAAAGTTTTATTAATTAATATTATTGGATTATTATCAGGATACATTCTAAATTTATATGCTTTATACATAATATCGCCTACTTTCTTGGTTTGTAGTTATTATTATACATATAAAACATTTGTACGTCAATACAAAATCATACATTTGTTTAAATTTATTTATTAAGTATGAAATTCCTATTATATAATATTCCTATAAATTATTCAATCTCATTCCGTGTGATTTTTATAATTTAATCCGTAACATTTTGTATTTTTATTCCGTGTATTTTTTGCGTGCTGTATATTTTTTTCTAATTATCTCCAAAAACAATTGCATATTAATTAAATTTATTCATTCTATATTTATTATAACTTACAACTCAGCCAGTTTTTCTATCGCCTCATCAAAAGTAGCTACATTTATAATTTTAATATTATAATTATATTTTTCCATTTCTTCCATAACCTCATCATAGTTATCATTAGGACAAATAAACACAGTAGCCCCCTCTTTAACAGCAGATGCAAGTTTATAATTCACTCCACCAATTTCACCAACTGTACCATCTCTACTAATAGTACCAGTACCAACTATTTTATTTCCTTTTGTAATATCCCCCTCAGTAATCGCATTATATATTGATAAAGCCATTATAAGACCACCTGAAGGACCAGATTCACTTTCTTTATTCTTAATATCAATATTATGACTACTTTCTAAATCTAAAATTGAAATAGAAGAAACACCTATTAATTTTTTACCATTATCTTCATATATTTTAGAATAAGTTTCATATTCTTTATTATTTCTTTTATATTTTATTAATAAACCATCAGCTCCATTTAAATCATTAATATATTTACTCAAAATTTCTATACTCTTAAATTTAATATTATTGTAGCTTAATAGTTCATCTCCTACTTTTAAATCACTAACATTATCTTTAGTAATATAATAGGCATAAAAATGTTCTCCCAATATTTTATAATCAATGTTTGCTTTATTAAATGCAACATATTTCGCATTGCTAATTGCTTCCTCATAATCTAACTTATCTCGTTTATTAGCATCTTCCATGGTTTCATTATCAAGTAAAACATCACTATTTTTAACAACTTCCCAATTAGGCATAAATTTACTAAGCAAATAAATTGGAGTTCTTCCCTTCATTGCTGTAACATAAGCCATATTAAAAGAACCCTCTGAACTATAAATATTATCTCCTATTACCCTACTATTCATATTTACTATACCACCAGGCTTATAAACAGTATAACCAGTATCATAAAAACAAAAAACAATAAATATAATTAAGAAGAATAGTTCTTTTAAATTAAAGATACTATATTTTTTATATAATTTTTTTAACTTTTCCATACAATTTATTATATCACTTAATAGGAGAATATATGAAGAACATTTTTAAAATTTTACTTATATTTATGTTTATTTTACTAATATTTTTTAAAAGAAACATCATAGTACTAAGTACCATTGAATCAATCGAATTATTTAATAAATCACTATTTCCTAGTATATTTCCCATTATGATCTTAAGTGATTTTATTTTAAGTACTAATTTTATTAATATCTTAAGTAACACCATAGGTAAAGTATTTTCTAAAATATTTAACTTAAATAATATATCTATATATCCATTCTTTATGTCCTCAATATGTGGTAGTCCCAGTAATGCAAAATACATTAATGATCTACTAACTAATAACTATATTAATAAAATCGAGGCTATTAAACTACTATCAATGTGTAATTTATTTAATCCCCTATTAATTATATCATTAACTAAATATCTTAACTTAAAAGATAGTATAATAATTATTATTTTAAATATATTTATAAATTTAATTATTGGTTTAATAAATAGAAATATTAAAATCGAAGCTTTAAATAAAAGCTTTATTAGTAAAAAATTTAATTTAGTTAACTCTATTGCCAATAGTCTTAATACTTTAATATCAATTTTTGGTATCGTAACCTTTTTTAATATTATTAATAATTTATTACCTATAAAACATCCTTTAATTACGGGAATATTCGAAATAACAAATGGATTAAATTTAATAAATAAAATAAATATAACCTATAAATATAAATTAATATATACTGCTATATTAATGAGTTTTAGTGGTTTATCTATAATTACCCAAATAAAAAGTATTTTCAATAAAGAAAATACTTTAAACTTTAGTTTATTCTATAAATCAAGAATAATTCATTTAATCTTATTTATTATTTTAATATATATTTTATATTAAATGATTATTCACCAATACGAAAGGCTGGAGCGAAGCCAGTTGGACTATTAGCAAAATCACTACCCCATGACCCATCATCATTAATAAGTAAGAAAATATTGTTAACTTTTATATTTGAATCGGATGTACGAAGCCACCAAAAAGAATTTGAATTATCAAATTGCTTTATAGCACCTGAACAGTTATCAGTTACCACGCCTTTTGATTTATAATAATCTAATTGTCTTGTTTGATTGTATGCTGCATCATGATCAGTATTATTTTCTAGCACTTCATGTGCACTAAGTAAATATATTTTATCGTTCGACGTAATATTTGGAGTCTCACTACCACCTGATATAACATCTGTAGATATTATGACATTTTGTAAATCACTTGGTAATTTTTGTAAGAAATCTCCGTTTGCATATGTTCTAATTTTAGAATCTTTCCAACCACCAACATTAGTAGCAGTATCATTCATACCTCTTTCTTCTAAAATATCAACAAACTCTACTACAAAACCACACGCTGTTTGTGAAAAGCATGCATTATTGCATTCACTTGGTGTTGTGATATTTGCAATTCGCACTGTATAATTTGTACCATTTATTGAAACTTCTTTTTCATCTCCAACTGAATATGTAGTTAAATTATTACTTTTAGCAACTGCTGCTATTATTTTCCATGAATCTTCAGCAAATGATTTTGATTTTATTTTTAATTCAGCAGTAATTTTTACCTCGCCATCTGGCATTGTAAAATTTATTTTTTGATTTTTATCACAAGTTATATTCGTACATGAAACATTTACTAATTCATATAGATTATTATCAAAAGTGAAATCTATTGTTACCATTTCACCTTTTTTATATTTACCAGCCCCATTTACACTTATTAATTCACCATTTTCCGCACTCACACTTACATTATGTTATTCCAATGAAGTAGCATGATTATCCATGGTTATATAATTTATTACTAAATCATAATTATCGTTATTATCACTAACAGGAAGAGTTATTTTTAAACTAGCCATATCACTATTTTCTTCGGTAATTATATCTATATCTTCTTTTGGAGCAACAGTTATTTCTCTAACAGTTTGAGTTTCAATTATTTTATCTTTTCCTCTTTTATAACCTAAAAAATATTTTCCATTATTTTCATAATAAACTATATATCCTTCATTGTTTTTTACATTATTTTCATCATATATTAATTTGATACATTTAACATTTGTTGCAGTACCAGGTACAATACTATTATTTGTCATATCACAAGTTTTAGTAGGCACATCAGCAAGACCAAATGAACTTAAATCTCTCTCAACTTCCCTCGTAATAACAGCAACAGTTATTTTAATATCATTCTTATTATTTTGTTTATCATATATATTTTTTATAGTAGTAATAATTTGAAATAGAAATATCATAACAACCGAAACTAACGATATACTTACTATTATTTCTACTAATGTAAATCCCTTCTTATTCATTATAGACTCCTTATTATTTGATTTTCCTTATGTATATTTGTTTCTATAGCAATTCTTTCATTAACAAACATCAATAATAAAACATTCATTAAAAATGATCCACCATAAGATAAAAATGGAACTGGAACACCTGTAAGTGGAATAAGTGCAAGTATTCCAAGTAAATTAATAGCTAGATGTATCGTTATATAACAAAAAGTTCCATAAGCTATAATTGATCCTCTAATTGTTGATGCCTCTTTTGATATTTTAAGTAATCGAAACAACAATAAAATATACATTAATAAAACCACTGTAGCTCCAAGTACTCCTATTTCTTCAACTATTATTGGAAATATAAAATCTGTATGTGCTTCCGGTAAATATAAATATTTTTGAGTTGAATTACCTAATCCCTTACCAAATAATCCACCATTAGAAATAGCTATAAAACCATTACATACTTGATAACCAGTTTTCTCTGTATATCTTGTACAAGGATTTTTAAAATTTAAACGATCCATTTGTTCTTTAGTTAAAAGATTACCCGATAAAACTACAAAAAGTACTAATAAAAAACATAACACTACCCCAGACTTCTTAAGCAAATTATAAACTTTAGATTTAATAGGCATAAAAATAATTAATAAACCAAGTATTCCTGCAATAATTATAGCAGTACCTAAATCCGGTTGAATAGCAACTAAACCAACTCCAATTACTCCAAGAACAATAGGAACATAAATTTTATTAGAATTAAACTCTTTCTTTAATATAATTTTTTCATAAAAAACCCCAAAATAAAGTATCAAAGCAGTCTTTAAAAACTCACTTGGTTGAATAGTTATAGGTCCAATTTTAAACCATGATTTAGCACCATTTATAATAGATCCATAAGTAAATATTAATGCAAGCACTATTAAAATTATATAAAAATAAGCCTTAGTCAAATATTTATATTTACTAGTAGGTATTCTAATAATAAAGAATAAACCAATAATCCACATAACAATTGAAATAAAAGCTTGTTTTTTAAAAAAATAAGAAGATTCTACTTTATAAAATAAAACTGCAGATATTGAAGATGCACTAAAAACCATTACTAATCCAAAGATAGTAAATATCAAAATTATAAGTAAAAATTTTTTATCTAATTTATTATATAAATTTTTCATCTAGCACCTACTATAACAATTTTATCACAAAAAAACTTGTAAATAAATACAAGTAATTCATAATTTTTCATATATACACCATCTGTTTTAGTACGTTAATCAAATGGAATATTTTATTTTATCGGGCCGTCTATTTTCACGTGCTTTCGCACGCAGGTGACGGTCCTTTAGGAACCGATTTTCCTATTCCTGCTTAATTATGTTGTTTCTTGCTTTACACATTATTTACGTTTTCTCCGATACGGAAAGCTGGGGAAAAACCATTGTCGGAATCAGCATTAGAGTAATGCCAGATGCCGGTGCTAGCGACACCAAGGAAATTACTGTAATCGTTGGAATAAGCCCCGCGAAGCCACCAAGAAAATGGCATATCATTATAATCTTTAATAGCATTTTTTGTATGATTATTTACTGTTACACCTCTTTGTTTATAATAATCTAATTGTCTTGTTTGGCTATATGCTGTGTCACTTGTACCATCCTCATATACTTCATGAGGGCTTAATAAGTATATTTTGTCGTTTGATGTTGAATTTTCTCTTTCACTACTTCCATGTCCTGATATGACTTTAGTTTCTATTATGGCATTTTGTAGATCACTTGGTAATTTGTCAAAAAATTCTCCATTAGCATATGTTCTCATTGCAGAATCTTTCCATCCACCTACATTTGTATCTGTGCTATTCATTTGTCTTAGTTCTAATAAATCGACAAACTCTACTACAAATCCACAAGCAGTCTGGGAAAATTTGTTCCATTACATTCATCAGGTGTAGAATTGTTTGCTACTCTTACTGTATAACTTGTTCCATCTAATTCTACTTCCTTTTCTGTTCCTACACTATATTTTGATGCATTTCCTGATTTTACATTATCTGCTATTTCTTCCCATGTATCTGTTGCAAATGTATTTGATTCTGGAGCTGTAACAACTATTTTTCCATTAAATTTTGCACCTTTGTTATAATCTTGATTACCTCTACTATCTCTAAACATCATTCTTAAATTTAAAGTTAATACTTGCTCTTCTGTGCTAGGTTTAAAATATCCATATGCTAATTCTTGTGTTGTCATCTTTCCACTATCTTCATATATGGTACCACCTCTATAACCATTTAAACTACTTGGAAGATTTAATTCTGATATAATATATTCATTAATTAAACCTACATTTTTTATTGTACAATTTATACTCTCGTTCTCATCTATTCTTTTAATGTAATATTCTAATTCATCATTTTTAAATGTATTTTGATATTCTATACTTATTACATATGGCATTGGTAAACCATCTGATGCTGTTGTGTTTATTCCAGTTAATGTAAATGTCTTATCAACTAGAATATTATTACTTGGTTGAATATCAGTTAATGGTATTATGCTATCAGTACCATCATTATAATTAATTAACATTCTACCACTTTTTGATATTATCTGAGCTGTTGATCCTTCCGGATTATTTGCTGTAAAGAATGCATAACCTATTCCAATAAGCACAATTGATACAACTAGAATTGTTGTAATTATCAATAATTTTTCTTTTGTTATTTTATTTTCCATAAAAAGTTTTACTACCTATCCTACAATATGTATTATATCTCGGTTTGCCATCCCTATCAAGCGAACGAATATATTTTTATAATTTAATTTAAAAATGTTCGTTTGACGGATAAATTATAATTATTTTAATTACTTAATCTAACTTAACACTAACTAACTTAGATACGCCTGATTCTTGCATTGTTATTCCATATAAAGAACCTGCATATTCCATCGTTCTCTTTTTATGAGTAATTACAATAAATTGAGTCTTATTATCATATTCTTTTAAATAATTACCAAATATATCAACGTTTGCTTCATCAAGTGCTGCTTCCGCCTCATCTAAAATACAAAATGGTACTGTTCTAATATTAATAGTAGCAAATAAAAGTGCTAATGCTGTCATTGATGCTTCTCCACCAGATAAAGTCTTTAAACTCTTAATTTCTTTTCCAGGAGGACATGCTTTAATCTCTAAACCACTAGTTAAAATATTATTTTCATCTAAAAGAACTAACTTTCCTTCTCCTCCTCTAAATAACTTCTTAAATACCTTACAGAATTCATTATTTAAAGCATTAAAAGTAGATAATAATCTTTCCTTCATAGTATCATCTAATTCATTAATTATCTCTAATAAATCATTAATAGATCCCGTTAAATCTTCTTTTTGTTTAGTTAAAAATTCATATCTAGTATTAATACGCTCATATTCCGCAATAGATCCTGTATTAACATCGCCTAAATTCTTAATATCCCTCTTTAAATTATTAACCTTAATTCTAGCATCAGGTAAATCTAAATCTAACTTATATTCTTTAGCTTTATCATAAGTCATACCATACTCTTCATTTAATCTTAATAAATATGTATCTAATTTAGATTCTTCTTTACTTATATTAACTTCTAAAGTTCTGATTTCATTCATTAATTTGTTATATTCACTATTTTGTTTACGACTATTAATCTCTAATTCATTAATTTCTGATTGTAAATCATTTCTTGTGCCTTTTAACTCATTAATATTTAATTCTATTTTTTCCTTTTCACCATTAACTTTGTAGTATTCATCTAATAATTCTTGTAACTTACTAGAAATATCATTATTTAATAATCCAACATTTCCATTAATTTCATTATTAACACTTATTAAATTATTATTTAATATTTCTAAATCATTATTTTTTCTAATAATATATTCTCTAGCTCCATTAAGTTCATTATTAGCATCAAATACCTTCTTTTCTAAAATAGTTAAATCTTTATCATAATTATTAATTTCTTCTTCTTTTAACTTTATTTCATTTACTTTAGAATTTAATAATTTAATTTTATTTTCTAATTCAAACTTTTGACTAATTAAATTATTATTTGATTTATTAGTACCACCTGTAATAGATCCACCAGCATTAATAATATCTCCATCTAAAGTAACAATCTTATACATATGATTAATTATTTTAGCTACATTAGTTCCATTTGTTAAATTATCAACAATTATTACGTTACCTAACGCATTTAATATAACATTTCTATACTTAGAATCATATTGGCATAAATCAGAAGCAATTCCTATAAAACAAGGAACAACCTCTAATTTCTTTAATGACAATTCATCTATCCTTTTAGGTTTAATAATATTTAAAGGATAAAAAGTAGCTCTCCCTAAATTATTTTGTTTTAAATAATATACCGCTTCCTTAGCAGATGTTTCATTATCAGTTACAATCACATTTGTTGTAAAACCAAGAGCCGTATCAATAGCTACTGAATATTTTTCTTCTGTTTCAACTAATTTACCTAAAATATCATGTATACCATTTAATCTATGATTATTAAGAACACTTTTAACTGCATAAGGCATTTTACTATCATTTAAAGTACTATTTTGTAATATTTCAATTTGACTCTTTAAATACATTTCATCTTTATTTAATTTACCTAAATCATTAAGTAAAAGATTTTTCTTAACAGTTTCATTTTTATATTCATTAACTAAATCATTATATTTTTTATTTAAATTATCTAAACCATTTTTCTTTAATTCAATTTCTTCCCTTAATGAATTAATATCGTTTTCTAATCTTAATTTATTTTCTTTTAAATTAATAATATTAGCTTGTAACTTAGAATCATCTACTTCATATTTTTCTCTTTCAATCATTATCTGTTTTTCACTTGCTAAGTTACTTAAAGTTTTAGTAATTTTAAACAATTCATCACTTTTTTGTGATAATTCTTCATCTACTTTAAGTACTTTCATTTTAAGTGAATCTATTCTAGCATTATCAACTAAATTATTATTTTGATTAGCCATTAATTCATTAGATAACTTATCTAAATTTTCTTTATTAATTTTATATGAATCATTAATTGTTGTTATATCTAAAGCAAGAAGTGCTATTTCAGTACTTTCTAAATCCTTTTTATAATCTAAAAATTTATGTGCTGTTTCAGCCTGTGCTTTTAAAGGTTCTAAATTAACATTAAGTTCATCTATTATTAAATTAATTTTTTCTAAATTATCATTAGTTTTATCTAACTTTCTTAATGTATCTTCTTTTCTTTTTTTATACATTAATACACCAGATGCTTCCTCTAAAATTACTCTTTTATCCTCTGGCTTACCATCAATTATTTCACCTATTTTACCTTGTGATATTATTGATAATGAATTCACGTTCGTTCCTGAATCTAAAAATAAATTAGTAATATCTTTTAATCTACAAGATGAATTATTAATATAGTATTCATTTTCACCAGTTGAATAAACAACTCTTTTTATTTCTATTTCGGCTAAATCACTCTTTAAATAATGATCAGAATTATCAAACGTTAAGGAAACCCAGGCTCTTGTTAATGGACTTCTTGATTTACTACCATTAAAAATAAAATCAGAAGAATTATTTCCTCTAATATCTTTAAGTGATTGTTCTCCAAGCACCCATTTAATAGCATCAACTATATTACTCTTACCTGATCCATTAGGTCCAACTATTGCCGTTATTCCATCTTTGATTTCAATAGTTACTTTATCAGCAAAAGATTTAAAACCATGAATACTAATTCTTAATAATCTCATTTATTACCACCACTACTTTTCTTTATTGCATCACGTGCTGCATTTTGTTCTGCTTCCTTTTTACTCTTTCCTACTCCTTTACCATAAATCATTCCTTCCACTCTAGCTTCTACCTCAAAAGTTTTGTCATGAGCAGGTCCATATTCATTTATCACAACATAATCAACACATTTTTGATTAGTTTGAACTAGTTCTTGTAAATATGATTTATAATCACTTAAATAAATATTATTTTCTTTAATTTTAGGAATAATTAAATCATAAATAAACTCTTTAGCTTTAGATAATCCATTATTTAAATAAATAACAGCTATTACAGCTTCAAAAACATCAGCAACAATTGTTGCATTAACCTCATTATGCATCCCATTACCAACTTTAATGTAATTAGCTAAATTTATTTCTTTAGCATAAGCATCTAAAGCTTCCTCACAAACATACATAGATCTTTTTTTGCTCATTTGTCCTTCTGCCAATTTAGTATTCTTATAAAAATAATCAGAAATAACTAATTCTAGCACTGCATCACCTAAATATTCTAATCTTTCATATGATTCTATATTATGTTCATTAGCATAACTAGTATGTGTTAAAGCAACTTGTAAATCTTTATTATCTTTACTTATTCCATATTTACTTAAATCCATATAAATCACCTTTATCCTTTAAACATTATAAACTATATTTCATTTATTTTCTAGGATATAACAAAAAATAAAAAAAATTGTTAGTATCTGATTAATTCTAAAACTAACAATTTTTATATTTTATCTAATTTCCGCAACAACAACGAGTATCTCCATTAGCATCATCCCATTGTTTTACATAAACTCCTTGATAACTTGAATTACCTATCCATTCACTACAATCACAATATTCACCTTTGGACATATTTCGTTCGCTTTTAACTATACATGTAATTCCAGATCCACCAGATGAACCTCCTGATGATCCACCTCCAGAGCAAGAACATCTTTCTGAAGTCCACCATCTTTTACATTCATTACCAGTTCTATTATCAATAGTATAATATTGTTTTTGACAATAAGTATCCCATGAATCATATTTTTTACAATCATAACTTGTAGTAGTTGAAGAACACTCCACATAACATTGTTGAGTATTACAAGATGTAGATGTTGGTTCATCAGGACACTCTTGACTTGAATCTTTAGCATCTACATAATGATTTATGATATTTCCGCCACCACATGTTTTTGAACATGATGTTGACTTTAATGTTTTATTAACACAATACTCATACCATTGTGCAGTTAGTTCTACATCATCTGTTATTACTGTATCTGCAGTATAACTTGTTCCACTTGTATTTTTTAATCCTTCAAATTTATGATTATCTCTTGTAAATAATGTAAATGTTATTACATTTCCTAGTTTAACTCCATCATCTACATATTTTACAAAATCAGTTGCATCATTATCATATTTTCCACCATTTAATTTTACCATTACTTCTGTTTTTATTTTGTAATTCTGACTCTTATATGTATATTCTTCAAATC